>RCUK01000193.1_pt1 | contig 68570 bp, 67 predicted proteins | sample 2166381 | NCBI WGS metagenome assembly RCUK01 (sample SAMN09932809, study PRJNA488358) | compost metagenome | isolation source: compost soil in an enriched community | place: Germany: Experimental Botanical Garden | reverse complement strand
GCCGCGGGCGCTAATCGCCAGCATCATCGACGCCCCCCTTCGCTAGCACGGAGAACGACATGCCGCATATCACCGCCATCTCGACCGCCGTTCCCCCTCATCGCTACGAGCAGATGACCGCCTACCACGAGCACCTCGCCCCGTTCCTCGGCGCAAACCCCCGGGCCGAGCGCATCTTCGCGGGCTCGGCGATCGCCTATCGCCACGCCGTCATCGACCCCAAGACCTTCTTCGAACGCCGCCTCTCCACCCGCGAACGCAACGACCTTTACGTCCAGCACGCCAACCGGCTGGGCGAAGAGGCCATTCGCCGCTGCCTCGACGCTTCCGGCACGCGCCCGGAAGCGATCGACTACCTTCTGGTCATCTCCTGCACCGGCTACGAAATCCCCGGGCTCGACCTCACGCTCGCCAAGCGCGTCGGATTCCGGCCCGACATCCGCCGAACCTGCATCCTCGGCATGGGCTGCTATGCCGCTTTCCCGGGACTCAACCGCGCTCGCGAAGCCGTCCTCGCCTTCCCCGACGCCAAGGCCCTCGTCCTGGCCATCGAGCTCTGCTCCCTGCACTTCCAACACGACGCCACGGACGAGATGGTCGTCAGCAATGCGCTCTTCGCCGACGGAGCAGCCGCCATCCTCTTGGAAGGGCGTTCGGCTCGCCCCTCCATCCGGATCGTGGACACGATGACGCTGACGAACTACGACACCCTCGAACACATGGCCTTCCACGTCACCGATCATGGCTTCCGCATGGTGCTTTCCTCCTATGTCCCCCAGCTCTTGGGCCTGGCCGTCGAGAAATTCGCCGATCAGTTGCTGGAACGCAACAGCCTGACCCGGAAAGACGTTGCCTTCTGGGCCATTCACCCCGGCGGCAAGAAGATCCTCGACCATCTCCAAGAGCGCTTGGGCCTCGACGACACGGCCATGCGGTTTTCGCGGGGCGTGATGCGCGACTACGGCAACATGTCCAGCCCGACGGTGCTCTTCGTCCTCGACGCCATCCAAAGATCCGGTGAGCCGGAGGCGGGAGATTACGGTGTTATGATGGCTTTCGGGCCCGGCCTCACCATGGAGGCTTGCCTCGTCCGCTGGGAATAAGGGCCATGAGGTTGCACGGGAAGGAGAAGAGCATGGTGGAGGCACTGCGCCGGCTTCTGGCCGAGCGCCAAGGACTTCGGACGGAGCGGCCGGGTTTGGTGCCAAGCGCCGTTCTGGTTCCCGTCCTGGTGAGTGCGGAAGGCCTCTCCTTGCTCTACACCAAGCGCAGCGAAGCCCTGAACCACCACCGCGGGCAAATCTCCTTCCCGGGCGGCAAATGGTCCCCCGAGGATCCGACCCTTCTCGACACGGCCCTGCGCGAAGCCGACGAGGAGGTCGGTCTCGATCCGTGCGACGTCGAGGTGCTCGGCGAGCTCGACGAGGTCTGGACGCCCACCGGCTTCACCATCCTCCCCTACGTGGGCCTGATCCGCGCGCCCTATTCCTTCCGCATCAATCCCGGCGAGATCGATCGCCTCATCGAAGTCCCCTGGGAGCGAATCCCGGCGGCCGGCGCGTTTGACTGCGAGATGCGTCGGGTCAATGACGAGCCCCTCGAAATCTGCCGCTTCGCCGTGAACGAGGACGTCATCTGGGGCGCCACCGCCCGCATCACCCGCAACTTGATGGCGCTCTTCGAGCCCGTCAACAAGGGCATCATCGGCTAAGACGCCCGAAGCGTCAGGATCCCGTGCCCTGGTAACGGTTGACTCCGCGCTTCCAGACCGCGTACGCCAGCCCGAACCATAACAAGCCCACCAATGGCGTCAGGAACCCCAGCTGCTGGGCCGGAAGCAACGACCCGTCCTCCTTGCCGAGCAAGGTGGTGGCCGGATAGTAATTGGTGAAGGCGACGGGAAGCGCCACCGTCAGGATCACCTGCACCGCACGCCCGTAGATGCTCACGGGATACCGTATCAGTTCGTTTTGAATCTGCTGGACCGTCCAGGTCAGGCCCGAGACCTTGATCACCCAGAACGAGGCGCTCGCGACCAGGAGCGAGACGGCAGCCTGGATGAGGCCCGCGCCGACGACCACCGCGGCCAGGAAGAGGGCCAGGGGCAGACTCCACGTCACGTCCACTTTCTGGAGGGCCGCCGCGAAGACCACGATGCCCACGATCAGGTCGTTGATCGAGGTGAAGGAGCCCTGTAGGAGGATCTGGAAGAGCGGGTTCAGGGGCCGGATCAGGTGGCGGTCGAAGTTCCCCTGCCGGATCATGTACGGAATCCGCATGATCGGGAAGAAGAAGGTCGTGTAGATGCCGCGGGATAGCAACCCCAGCGCGTAGAGGAAGAGCATCTCGGAGAAATCCCAGCCGTTGAGCGACGGAAAGCGGCTCAACAAGGCCCAGATGATGCCAATCGAGACGGCGTGGAAGGCGATGGTATTGCCAAACCAAAGCAGGAAGCTGGTCCGGTACTCCATGCGGCTCTTGAGGTTCGCCGTCCAGAACGTGCCGTAGAGCTTCACCAGCTCCGGCACGCGCCAGGGGCGCCAATCCGTGCTAGCCACCTTGAACCACCACCTTCCGGACACCGCGCGTCCACATCAACGCGCAGATGCCGCCCAGCGCAAACACCCAGAAGGCCTGGATCCCGATGAAAGCCCAGGCGGTGGGGCCTTGTAGTTTGCCGACGTAAATGGACAGGGGAGTGCTGTAAATGGCCTGGAAGGGGAGGGCGAGGGCGATCGCCTGGAACGCCCCCGGGAAGAACCAGACGGGTACGACCGCTCCCGACAGGGCCATGGAGACCCAGCGCAGGATCATCTGGATCCCGAAGGTCTCGAGGATCCAGAAGGCCGTGAGGTTGAGCATCAAGGTCATGCTGAAGTTGACCGCGATCCCCAAGAGGGCGCTCAGGACGAAGAGGGCCGCGGCGTCGGGAGTCGGGGGCGCCACCAGGTGAATGATGGGGGCCAGCACCAGGAGGGCGGGGATGACTTGCAAGAGGCCGAAGCCCATGGCGCCCAGACCGTCGGCCATGACGGTCAGCGGGTAGCGCACGGGCCGGAAGAGGTCGGTCGCGATGTTGCCGTCTCGGATCTTGTCCTCGACCTGGTCGGCGGATTCGGTCGCGGAGTTGACGACCAGGCCGTAGAGCAGGGAGACGGCCGAGTAGGTCACGATCAGGGGGAGCGTGAACCCTTCGGGAGCCGCATCGGGGCCCCGCGACTGGTAGAGCGCCGTCCAAAGCGCGAAAAGCAAGTAAAGGCGGGCGGCTACGCCCAGCAGGCTGGTCAAGACGTCGACGCGGTAGGTGGTTTCGCGCTGGAAAGCGAGTCGGGTGAAGGCGAGGTAGGTGCCGATGCCTGCCCGATCGCTCACGGCGTGAGCCCCTTCTGGTAGATGGAGCGGATGATGTCTTCCAGCGGGGCTTCCTCGATGGTGAGGTCGACCACGGGGAACTGCGTGCTCAGACGGCCGACCAGCTCTTGGGAGGAGATGCGGTTCCGGTCGAAGCGCAAGGTGGCGACGGCCCCTTCGCGCAGGACGACTTCGGTCCCCGGAAGGTCGAGCTCGCCGGGAGGCTCGGCGAAGACCACGGTCATGAGCCGTTCGCGTCCCGAGCGATCCTTGAGCTTCTCTACCGTTCCGTCATAGAGGACCTGTCCCTTGTCGATCAGGATCATGCGCCGGCAGAGCCGCTCGATATCCTGCATGTCGTGGGTGGTGAGGATGACCGTCACCTGGCGTTCGCGGTTGATGAGTTGGATGAACTCGCGAATGCGCTCCTTGGCGACGACGTCGAGCCCGATGGTGGGCTCGTCCAGGAAGAGGACCGGCGGGTCGTGAAGGAGCGCGGCTGCGAGGTCTCCGCGCATGCGCTGTCCGAGCGAGAGCTGGCGCACCGGAGTCTTGATGAACTCCGAGAGTCCCAGCACCTCGTCGAAGCGTTTGAGGTTGGCCCGGTACGTCGCGTCGTCCACCCGGTAGATATGCTTGAGCAGCTCGAAGGAGTTGGCGAGCGGCAGGTCCCACCAGAGCTGGGTGCGCTGGCCGAAGACCACTCCGATCTGATGGGCGTTCCGTTCGCGGTCTTTCCAGGGGACCAGACCGCCGATGCGGACCTCTCCGGCGGTCGGCGTGAGAATGCCCGTGAGCATCTTGATGGTGGTGGATTTTCCGGCGCCGTTGGGGCCGACGTAGCCGACCAGTTCACCGGGCGATAGCGTGAAGGAGACGCCGCGGACGGCGGCTTTTTCCTCGTGTTCGGTGGAGAACAGGGTCTTGAAGGCGCCGAAGCGGCCGCCGTAGCGTTTGGGGACTCGAAAGGTCTTGGTGAGGTTCTCGGCGATGATCTGGGGCATAGCGCCAGTATACCGCGAGATGAAAGGACCCGCGTGCCTCATGGCACGCGGGCGGTGGACCCTTTAGCGTTTCCCCGCGGTTTCCCCGGGGGTGTTGAGGGCGCCCAGCAGGTCGCGCAGGCCGGTCCGGGCCTTCGCTAGGGCGTTCGTTCCCTCCTTCGCCCCGGTTTCCAGGGTTTCACGGGTGCTGGCGAGCTTCGCCCCGAGGGCGGTCTTGGCGATGGCGGGATCCTGCATCAACGTGTTCATCAAGGCGAGCGTCTGAGCGGCATCCTGGCTTTGGATGGCCTGCTGGAGGCGCGTGGCCTGGCGCTTCAGGTCGGTGGCCTTGGCGATCGCGTCCCGGGAGACCAGGTTGGTTTCCCGGTTGAGGTCGGCGGCCAGCTCGAGCGCCCGTTGACTGTCGAAGGCGCGCATGGCGTCGTGGAGGGCGAGGCCCTTCGCGATGGTTTCCTTGGCCCGGTCGGCGGCGGCGGTGTTGACCGCGCCGGCTTCTTTAAGGAGGGCGGTGAGGTGTTCGCCCGCCTTGACGAAGTCCCCTCCCGCGACGGCCTCCTGGAGCTGGGATCCTTGGGAGACCAACGCGTTGGCGTGGTTGATCTGGTCCTGGGTGAGGAGACCGGTGCTCTTGGCCAGCTCTCCGGCGATGCCGGCCGCTTTGCGGAAGTCCTTGGCCTGGACGGCCTGCACCAGAGGACCGCCCTGCGAGAGCATCCGTGCCGCCTGGTTGGCGACCTCGGTGGGGATGACCCCTTCGTTCTGGAGGGTGGCATTGAGCACCAAGGCGGCCGAGGCGTAATCCTTTTCCTTGACGGCCTCGAGCAGACGGTCGGCCTGACCCGCGAGCTCGCCGACCTTGCGGACGGCGGAGTCGGTGAGGACGCCGGTGCTGACGGCCATGCGGCTCGCCAGGTTTCCGGCGGCGGCCAGGTCGTTGTTCCGCAGGGCCTGCGCGAGCTGCGCGCCCTGGCTCGCCAGTTCCTGCGCCCGCTGGGCCATGGCGCCGTCGATCATGCCGGCATCCTTGGCCATGCCCGTCGCGAGGCGGCTGGCCGTGGCGAAGTCGCCCTTATCCAGCGCTTTGGCGAGCTGCGCGCCCTGGTTGACCAGAGTGGTGGCCCGGCGTACCGAGGGATCGCTCGCGATTCCGGCTTCGACCGCCAGGTTTCCGGCGATCGCCGCCGCGGTGGCGTAGTCGCCCTTGGCGATCGCCTGTTGCAGTTGCGCGCCTTCTTGAGCGAAGCCTGCGATGCGGGTGGCGGTGTCCGAGTTGATGACGCCGGCATTGGACGCCAGGCCCGCTGCCAGGCCTGCGGCCGTGGCGTAGTCTTCGTTGGCGATCGCCTTCTGGATCTGCAAGCCCAGGCTGGCGACCTCTCCGGCCTTCTGGGCCGTGCTGGCCGAGAGGAGTCCGGTGCTGGAGGCCAGCTGGCCTGCCGCACGGGCGATTTCCTGGACGTTTCCGCTGCGGATGGCGGCTTCGACTTGTGCCGCTTGCTGCGTGACCTGGCCGACCTTCTGGGCCGTCGTCTGATCGAGCACGCCGGCTTCCCGTCCCAGGGCGGCTGCGAGGCTCGCCGCCTGCGCGTAATTGCCCTCCGAGATGGCCTTCTGCACCTGTGCGCCCGTCTTTACCACCTGGGCTGCCCGGGCAACGGCGGCATCATTGACGATGCCGGTCTGGACGGCCAGCGAGCCCGCCAGGGCGGCCGCTTGGGCGTAGTCTCCCGTGCGGATGGCCCTTTCGATTTCGAGGCCTTGCTTCAGAACGGTGGCGGCGGTGTCGGCGGTCCGGCGATCGATCACGCCGGCCTCGACCGTGAGGTTCGCGGCCATCGCCGCGGCTGCCGCGTAGTCGCCGGTCCGGATGGCCTTTTCGAGTTCGGCTGCCTGGTTGACGTAATGAGAGGCGGTCTTCAAGGCATCGGTCGTGGACTTGGAGGCCCCGAGGTCTCCGGCGGCAGCGTTGGCGAGGTCCATGGTGGCCCGCGCGGCGGCGCCGAGGTCGCCCGTCTTGGCGGCCTTGACCACGTTGTTGGCGGTCGAGGCGTAGTTGCCGGCCTTGTTCAAGGCGTCGCTGACGTCCTGATTGCCGCCGAACTCGGAGTTCGCCTGGCTTCCGAGCGAGGCCGTGGCGGCGAGGCCGCCCAGGATGTCGCCGTTGGTGAAGGCTTTCCAGGCGGCTTCGGCCTTCTGGGCGTAGTTCGCGGCCTTCTGGGCGATTTCGGTGGCCTTTTCGACGATCTTGTCGGCGGTGGCTCCGATCGCTTGGGCTCCGGCGCCGATCGCTCCGGCGGCGGCCCCGATGAGGGCGCCCCAGTTGCCGGATTCGATGGCGTTCGCGGCTCCCACGACCCCCTTCGCCACCTTGGCGACTTGGCCCGCGGTCTTGGCGACCGCCGCAGCGGTGCCGCCCACGGCCTTGGCTCCCAGGGCGCCGACTCCGCCGGCGAAGGCTCCGGCGACCGAGGCGACTCCCATGAGGGCGGTCTTCCAGTCACCGGTCTTGATGCCCTCGACGACCATCTTGGCGCCGTCGATGGCTTGGAGGACGGCCAGACCGACGGCCACGACCTGGAGGCCGGGGACGACCATACAGACGATCGAGGCGGCCATCATGATGTAGGAGCCGAACTTGTCCCAGAAGTCTCCGATGGCCTTGGCGACGTCCTTGACGGCCTTCCAGACCTTCTCGGCGATCTCGCCGACGAGCTTGACGGCGTCCTTGATGGCGCCGATGGGGTTGGTGACGAACTTGACGGCGATCTTGGCCACGCGGCTGACGAACTTGGTCACGCTCTTGAAGGCGCCCTTGATCTTGGCGCCGCAGGATTTCTTCTTTTTCTTCTTCGATACTTTGGGCTTGGGGAGTTCGCCCTCGGCCTTGAGGGTGTCCGTGCCGCTGGTCTTGAGGGAGTTGGTATCCTTCGTTCCCGACGCGGGCGCGACTTCAGCCGGGTTATCGGGGGGGGCGATATCGCCGTTGAGGGCATCGCGGTTCTTATCGAGCCGCTTGTAGACCTGCATCATGATGTCGTGCCGGGATTGATCGATACGGGGATCGCTCATAGGGGGGCCCTCCAAGCGGACGTCGGGGACAAGGGTTCCGCCTTGCGAGGCGGTTTCCTTTGCGGGCCAAGAAGCGGGAAGCTTCGCCGGCCAGGCAACCAAGGGTCATGACGTTATGCCGAATACCCACCCCAGACTTGATAAAGAATCGATTAATCCCCATCAAATCGGGATTAGATTTTTCACCTGCCGGGTTTGACCGGCGGGGCAAAGGGGCGTGTCGCCCGTGGCGACGCGGGTTTTCCGGGTTTGAGGGGTTTCACGGCCTTGAAGCAGTGGTGGCAGATCCGCTGTTTGACCCGGACGGCCGTGTCGCAGTGGGGACAGCGCTCGAAAAGGGTCGCGAGCCAGTTGAGCAGCTTGGCCGTCAAGCCGAGGAGGGCCAGTGCGCTCACGGCGACCCAGAGCCACATGGTATGGCTGGAAGCGGCTTTGAGGATGCCGAGTAAATCGAAGGGCAAGCGATTCCTCCACCGGGAGTTTCCGAACTCGTAAAGCGACCAAGTTAGGGTTTCATACCCGTGAAATCGAATGGCTTAACGATCGTTCGCTTTGGGGTCGCGGCGGCGGGAAATCGGGTCTGGGCTGCCATAAGAAGGGCCCCATGCCCGTCGGGCATGGGGCCGAAGCGCTCGGAGCTTTTACTCCCAGGATTCGATCTTGCGGATCTTCTCGGGCGAGTGGAAGACGGATTCGGCGCTGAGGTAGACCACGTCGTTTCCGTGTTTCTGGAAGTGGGCCACGGCGTTCTGGATGTCTTCGAGCTCGCGTTCGAGAAGGACGAGGTCCTTGCCGGGGTAGTAGCGCTTGGAGACCTTGATGGCGAGGTCTTCGTCCTGGAAGCCGAGGATGGCGTTGACGGGGCCTTCGGGGCGCGTCACACGCATGACGATGGGGTGAAAGCCTTCTTGGGGCTCGCCGAAGCGTTCTTCGATGATCCAGGCCGAACCGGGACGGGCCATGGGGACCTCCTTCGATGGACAGACGGGAAAAAGCCAGCGCTCATCTTACCCCGAACGCCCGCGAGACGCCAGTCAGCGGCGGGCGCGGCGGAAGGGGAGGATCTCGGCCGAGGGGCGGCTGGGGAGGTCGAGGGCCTTGAACGCATCGGAGACGATGACCTGAGCGAGCGTCGGCGAGAGCTCGAAGACCTCGACGACCTGCTCCAGAGCCTCGGCGGACTGGAAGCGGGGATGGGCCAGGAGCTCCCCGAGGTCTTCGCGCTCGAAGGCGACCCAGCCTTCCTCGAGCAGGCGGAAGCGCGCGCGCCGCATGCCGCCGGCATAGGCGGTGACAAGGTCGAGCGCATGGTCGAGGCTGCCGCTTTCCTGGCGGATCACGTCCAGAAGGGGGGCCAGGTCGAGCTTGAGAGCGAAGCGAGGGCGGAAGGTGGGGGACATCGAGTTCTCCTGTTCGGGGCGAGGACTCCCATTCTAGCGTGCGTTGAGGGGGCGGACTGTGCGCCACGCACTTGATTGGCTGCTGAATACCCATCCCCCCGGGTTTCCCTGGTCAGAATGCCCAAGGCTCCTCTAAAGCCAGAGGCTAGACTGGGGGGCGTCATGAGGAGGTGATATGGTGGTGAACAAGCGTAGAGGCGTTGGTCGGCTGGGTCCCTTGCTGCTGGCTCTGAGTTTGGTGGCCTGTGCGACGCCCACGGAGGCTCCTCCCTCGGTGCCCTTGGAGTTCCGGCTTTCGCAGGCACGCCAGGCGCCCGCCCTCTGGTTCGATTTCTACGGCTCGGGGCTGCGTCAAGCGCGCTGGAGCCATTCGACCGACGTGATCGGAAGCTGGGTCTACGTGGTGGGGGGCTCGGATAGCGACGGGCAGATGGTGACGGTCGAGCGGGCGCCCATCCTCAAAGGCGGGGACCTGGGAGCGTTTCAGATGGTGCGCTCGACCTTGCGCACTCCGAGGGATTGCCACGCGAGCCTCGTCATCGGGAGTTGGCTCTACGTGCTGGGGGGCGATCACCAGGGCTCCCTGGACACGATCGAGCGGGCGCCCATCCTCAAAGGCGGGGACCTGGGAAGCTTTCAGTATGGGGGTACCCGCATGACGACGGCCCGTGACGAGCATACGGCCACCCGCCTCGGGAACTACGTCTACGTGATCGGCGGCGTCCGGGGGCCGGTGCAGCTAAACAGCATCGAGCGCGCCGAGGTCCGCCCGGATGGAAGTCTCGGTCCCTTCTCACGCTACCGCCATAGCCTGCTGGCGAACCGTTACGGCCACTGGGCCTTGGTCCGCGGGGGGTACCTCTACGTGGCGGGGGGGCTCAGCGACAACGGGAACGCCGGAGTGGCCGAGCGTGCGAAGATTGGCGCCGACGGCGAACTGGGGCCCTTCGAGCGGACCGGCTCGTCCTTGGCCGAGCGCCGGGATAGTCCCATCGCCATTGACCTGGACGGCTGGCTCTACGTGATCGCCGGCGCCCGCGAGAACGCCATGCATATCAAGCTGAACTCCATCGAAGCGGCTCCGTTCACGGATACCGGGCTGGGACGCTTCGCCCCGGCCGGATCCCTTCGCGTGGGGCGTGACTACCATACCGTCACCCGCATCGGCGACTGGATCTACACCATTGGCGGGGAGAAGACGTACGGAGGAGCGCTCTCGTCGATCGAGCGCGCGCGCGTGCCCTCGGCCGGACCCGCGCCACGCGAGAGCTCGGGGCCCGGACGGTCGCTCGAGCCCGGCTTGGGTAGCCATATGGGCGAAGATTACTGGGGGTACGGCTGGTAGCGCGCGACTAGCGGGAGGCTTGCGGGCTCAATACCGCCGGCAGTTTCTCGGCGATCGCCCGAACCAGCGCCGCCTCGTGGGGATCGAGCCGGGTTCGGCTGAGGATCCGGCGTAGGGTGTGAAGCTTGCTGGAGCGATCCTTGGCATGCAAGATGCCGGCGCGCTCCAGCCCTTCTACCAAACGGTCGCTCAAGGTATCGAGCACATCGGAGCTGGCCAGCAAGGGCACGTCATGGGCATGCGCGAGGGCCTCGTCGGCCAACCTCCACTCGTAGGCGAAGATATTGACCGCCATGGCCAGATTGAGGCAGGTGCCCTCCTCGCCAGGGATATGGGCCACCTGATGGCAGCGCCTCAGCTGCTCGCGGCTGAGGCCGTGCTTCTCGGTGCCGAAGACCAGGGCGATCGCTCCGGCTTGCGCCATGTCCCGGGCCAGGGTCGCCAGGGTCCGCGGCTCTTGCGGCTGCATCTCGATGGAAGACACCGACCGTGCCGTCGTGCCGACCGCGAAGACCACGCCCTCGAGCGCCTCTTCGAGCGTGTCGACCTGCAAGGCGTTCTCCAGAATCTCCTCGGCACCGGCGGCCACGCGCACGGCCAGGGGATGGCGCGGATCCACGCCGCCCTCCGCAATCACCAGGTCCCGCAAGCCGAAGTGCCGCATGGCGCGGGCTACCGCCCCGACGTTGTCGGGAAGGGTCGGATGCACGAGGACGATGCGGGTCTCGGAGAGCAGCAAGGCCATGGAAGGCTTCCTTTCGGTCGCAAGGGGTCGCGCGGCGCGGGGCGTTGTCTCCATGCCGCTTGCAATAGAATAGCAGGAGGTGGAGTGCCAAGAATCGGGGAAGCCGTGGTAAAGTAGGGAGAACAGCGAAGTACCAGGAGAACGACGATGTACGTAGATAACGCCACCATGCAAGAGCGGATCGCCCAGGCCCTCAACGATTGCGCCGAGGCCGTTCGCCACGCGAACCCCCGCCAGATCCGCCGCCTCATCGAGGCGACCTACCGCCAGATCACGGACGAGCTTCCCGAGGATCTCCTCGACGAAGAAGCCGTCATGCCCAAGATCCTGGGCTACCTCGACGTCGTCGTGCTCGCGGGCGGCTCGCTCGGCAAGCGTGCCGACCAGTTGCTGGTCGCCAAGATCTTCGGCGACGACGCCACGGCTGTCACGGCCTGGCTGCGCAAGCGCGGCTACGTGGCCGAGAACGAGGAAGGCGCCCAGGAAATCACCGACGACGGCATGGCCTTCCTGGAGTCCAACCAGACCGAGGTTGCGCCTCCTCCCCGCCAGCCCGGCCCTCGCGGCGCGCGGCGGCGCGGCGGCAACCGCAACGCCTAGACCCTTCCCTTCGACGGGCGGCCTTCGGGCCGCCCGTTTTGCATGGAAATGTCGAATGAAATGTCGAAACCGGGTTGACATTTCCAGTGAGTGAAATGTAACATCGGGATCAACCGAAAGGGTGCTGACATTTCAGAGGGAGAGGCGATCGCCGTGCAGCCAAATGACATCGACTTGAAAGCCGGAGCGAAGTCCCGCCTGGCGGCCGCCGAAGCGCGCGTCCAGGAGGTTCGCCGGGTCATGGCCGAGCACGAGGCCGCCCTGTCGATCCTGCGCTCGGAGCTGGACAACCTGGAGTTCGAACGGGCCGCCATGCGCTTCATCGTGGAGGGCACGCCCCCGGCGGCGGAGGCGCGGCCCATGCGCAAGGTGGATCGCCAGGAATTGATCGGGATCATCAAGGCCCGCATGGAAGCCATCGGCCGGCCGTTGAGCGTCTCGGAGCTTCACGACTACCTCGAACGCGAGGCCGAACTGGATCTCGGCTCGAACGCCCGCAACTACCTCTGCGGAATTCTCAGCAAGGGCAAGGCCCAACATTTCGCAAATCTCGGGAAGCAAGGTTGGTGGCTTGCCGGCCGCCAATAGCCCCTGAAAAGACCAAGGGCAGAACGGGTTGCCGCCCGTTCCGCCCAAAGGGTGCCTGAATCGGGTTGCCGCCCGTTCAAGCGCGAGACTCCCCCCCATTGCATGACGGAGGTGCTCATGAACGAGCCTATCACCGCTCGCCCGACGGCGTCTACCCCCCTCAAGGATTACTGGCGCCGCGTCTACGCGCACGCCTGGCGCCCTGGCCTCGACCGTATCCGCCACGTCCAGGCCCTCCTCGACTCCCATGGCATCCGCTACGCCACTGACGGCTTCATGGCCGACTCCGACCGCTGGGCCACGACCCGTCCCGCGCTCAAGCATGAGCCGGATATCCGCATCCTGGCGTCGTAGGAGGCCGACCATGCAGAAGCCGATTCGCCTGGAAGTCACGGGAACCGACAGCCCCCACGTCAGCCCCCGCGCGCCCCTCTGGATCCTCGAGGGCAAAGCCCAGTATGCCGATGCCCACCCCGAGGAAGACGTGTACATCGTCCATGTCCTGAATGCCCCGGGGCTCGCACGCCCCGTGGTCAGGGCGATCCGGGCGTGCGGCCTCGCCGCACGCTACCCGGTGGAGGTGAAGCGCCCTTATGGAGCGCCCGAGCGCTACCTGGTCATTCCCGCCTCGGCGCCCGAGGTGATTCGCGAGGACGTCTTCTTTCGCTGGCTGGCCCAGCAGACGCTCGCCGACGGAGAGCTCCCGTTTTCCGAGGCGCTCCTGGATCCCGAGCGCCGCATGGCCGATAATGGGGCGAGCCGCCTTTCGGAGCCCCAGCCTCCGAATGCGCGCTACACGCAGCAACGCTTGCCACTCACCATGGAGGCCTGATCATGTCCTTGCCCGTCATCCTCGACATTTCGGGGCCCGTCGCCACCCTGAAGCTGAACCGCCCTGAAAAGCTCAATGCCCTCACCCATGAGATGGGGGACATGGTGGTCGAGGCCGTCCGCCAGCTCAATGCCAACCGCGAAGTGCGGGTCCTGGTCTTGCGGGGCGAAGGGCGCGCCTTCTCGGCGGGTGGGGACCTCGACTGGCTCTTGGAGAATGCGCGAAAGCCCGAGGCCGAGAACCGCGAGGGCATGGAGGCCTTCTACAAGAAGTTCCTGTCGCTGCGGGACTTGGACGTGCCGGCGATCGCCATGGTTCATGGTCGCGCCACCGGGGCGGGCTTCTGCTTCGCCCTGGGCTGCGACCTGCGGGTCGCGTCCCATGACGCCATCTTCTCGGCCAACTTCGTCCGGGTCGGCCTCAACCCCGGCATGGGCGGCTCCTACTCCCTCACCCAGGCCCTGGGGCCAAGCCTGGCCAGCGAGCTGATCCTGACCGGACGGGAGGTCTTCGCCGACGAAGCCCTCTCGCTGGGCCTGATCGCACGCATGGTCACGCCCGAGGAGCTGGAAGCGACCACGTACGCACTGGCCGAGCGGATTGCCGCCAATGCACCCATCGCCGTCCGCCATGCCAAGGCGGCCCTGCGCCTGGCCCAGACGGAGCCGCTCGACACCGTACTCGCCCGCGAGGCGGGTGGACAGGCCGAGTGCTTCGCCTCCCAGGACCTGATCGAAGGGGTCGAGGCCGCTCGGGCACGCCGGCCGGCCGCCTTCCAGGGGCATTAGCCCACGCCCGCTCGCCCCGCGTGCCATGACTGGGCATGCGAGGCAGGGGGCCGAGGAGACGAGGGCCCTACTGAATGGGGGCTCGCTGGATCGTCTTCAACAAGCTGAAGTTGTAGCCGCCGATGTAGTACACCGACGACGACGTCATGAACGTGATCCCGTTCTCGAGGCCGGTCACCAGCTGCGTCCCGCCGGCGAAGGAGAAGGCTCCGAGCGTGTCGTCGGGTTGGATGGTGGTCGAGTCGATCTGGCTCAGGAAGCCGTTGTCGTAGCCTCCGAAGAAGTACATGACGTTGGCCAGGGCCGCGACTCCCATGCGGTTGCGAGGGCGCGACAGCAAGCGGTTGTCCATCGTGAACGCCCCGAGGGTACCGTCCGGCTTGAGCGTCGCGCGCTCGATCGTCCTCAACTGGGTGGCGGCATGGGTCTCCCCGCCGATCACGTAGAAGTTCGTTCCGATCCAGACCCCCGCGGCGGTCATCCTCCCCGTCTCCAGCCTGATCGGGTCCGTGACGAAGGGCCCCAGGCTTCCGTCCGCCTGAATCTTGGCGCGCTCGACGGTCTGGAGGTAACCGACCTTGCCTCCGATGGCGTAGACGTAAGTTCCGGTGTTGAGGCCTGTGAACAGGCCGCGAGGCGTGTTGAGGGCCGAACCGGGAACGATGGCGAAAGCTTCCAGGTCGCCCTCCGGGGTGATCCGAGCGCGCTCGACGGAGGCCATGGCCGTATTTTCGTCGTACGAAAGGCCTCCAATGACGTAGAGGTAGTCGCCGACGCGCGTAGCGAAATGTCCACAGCGCGCAGTCACGAGTGTCCGTCCGCTCAGCTCCGTGAAGGTTCCCAGCTCGCCAGTTTCGGAGATCGTCGCGACCAGAATCTGCTTGGTGACGCCCGTCGGGGGGCCGCCGTTCGAGGTGCTGCCGCCGAGCAAGTAGAGCTTGTTACCGACTTGAAACGCCGCGGAACGATCCAGCGCGTAGGGAAGGACACCGTGGGAGACGAAGGTCCCGAGCGTGCCGACCGGCCGTGGGGGAGGCGTTGCGCCCTGGAAGGTAATCCGCTCCACCCCGGTATGCCCCAGCTGGCCGGGAGTGAAGGCAATCGAGCTGGTGGCCTCTCCCGCGAACATGCGATCGGCGAGCTTGACCGGCAGCACCGCCAAGGGCGGGCGATCGTCCATGCCGACGTCCAGATCGACGTACGAGCTGCCGGGATCGCTGATGAGGTCCGTTCCGTTCCGACCGGGAGCCGCGTAGGCATGGGCCCGGATCCGGTAGGAGGTCGATTGGTGAAGGTCCTTGAAGGTCAACGGAACCGAGAAGCTCCCGGAGGCGACGTCCTTCTCCACCGGAAGGCCGAGCCCGTTCCGGACGGCCTCCTCCCCGCCGCCGACCCGGCGATGTAGCGACACGACGAGATGATCGACGCTGGCCGAGGAATGCGGGGTCACCAGAGCCTGGGTTTGGAATGTCCCCGCTCGGAACTGAGGCAAGACCTCGATGTCGACGGGAGTCGCCGGCCGGATGCCGAGACTTCCCGCGAGCGTGGCGCAACCCGCCAGGGCAAAAACGGTTAGCGGTAGGACCAGGGTACGTATCATCGAGTGCGAGCTCCGCGGGGCGAAGGTGGGGGACATGGGTCTGGATGCGGGGCGCATGGCTAGGGCAAGACCAGCCTGAGCGAGGCCGTGGCCGGGGCATCGTCGTGGGTCACGACGATGTCGCAGGTCGCCACGGCCAGCGGGGTGATGTCGTCAGGTCCACCGAAGGCCGTGGCGTGTCCTCGGTAGCGGGTGTGGGGGGCGAGGTTTTCCAAGGTCAGGGCTCCCCGGAACTCGGAGATGGACTGGCTGGAGATCGGCGTAAAGACCTCGGGGATCCCGGACACCTTGCCGAACTCCAGCAAGACGCGGGAGTAGGGCTGGGTTCCCGGGACCTCCACGAGCGAGATGGAGCTCGTGCCCGAGAAGGGAACGGAGACGAGGGCCAGCCTGAGCTGGCCCATGACGGGACGATCGTCGATTCCCGTTTGCAGGAGGATGGACGAGGAGGCCGGATCGGAGATGAGCATTCCGTCCTGTCGGTAGGCTCGGACTTCGAAGCGGTACGCGGTCTGGGGCCGCAGGTTGGCGAAGAGGATGGTCCGGTCGAAGTCCAGGAACTCCTGGGTCTGGGTGGCCTTGAGGACGTCCGGGTCCGAGAGCGTGGTCGGCAATCCGGTTCTGGCGGAAATGGGAGAGTAGGCGTCCTCGGCGGTGCGGAGCATGGGAATGACGTCCATGGTGGCGATCGCCGTGCGGTCGAGGACATCGACGACCTTTTGCAAAGTCGGCCGGCTCTCAGGGGCGAAGCGAAGCTCTACCGCGGCCCGTAGCGTGGCACGCTCCTCGAACGGCGGCATGGCCTGCGAGCATGCCGTCACTCCGAAACCGAGCGCAAGACCGAGGACGCCCGTGAACGTGCTGCGTCCCCGGCTCATTGGATGCTCTCCGGGCCCGCATCGACGACTTGCCCGTCGATGAACTGAAAAGACGATGTGCTCTCGCCGGAGAACAAGCGGTCCACCAGCACGACCGGCAGGGCCGCCGCCACGGGACGATCGTCCGTGCCTACCGCGACGTCGATGAACGATCCGGCATCCTGGCTGATGAGCTCGGTAGCGCTGCCGCCCGCGGAGCGATACGCCTTGGCTCGCAGGCGATAGGTGGTGGATTGGGCCAGCCGGGTCAGGGTGATCGGCGAGCGCAACTCATCGGCGCGGATCGGGCGGACCAACGGTTGACCGATGAAGGCCACGGTATCGACGACCGGAGTCTCGTGATTGCCCGTGAGCTTGAAGACATGCAGGGTCACGTGGTCCACGTCGGCGATGGTGAAGGGAAGGATCAGCGCCTGATTGCGATAGCCGCCCGGCTTCACGGCCATGTCGAGCGTCACGCTCACCGAGCCGTTGGCAAGCTCGGCGGACGTGAACTGGGGAATCGGGGTCAGCGGCAAGTAGACGCAACCCGAGGTCAGGAGCGCCACGAGCATCCCGGGAAGGGCAGGAGCACGCATCAATACAGAACTCCCGTCAGTGGTTTCCAGGTGGTGCCGTAGCTGAGCCCGATGCTGGGGGCCACGACGGCTCCGAGCGCATCGGTCTCCGCCACCTTGCCGCGGAAGACCAGGCCGTCGACTCCGAGGCGCAAGCCGAATCCGCCTCCGATGGGCACCTTGGCGGCCAGGGCGAACTGCCCGGACAGGCCGAGATCCGCCGCGCTGTCCCCTGCTGCGGGAAGGAAGGAGTCCACGAGCGAGTCGAAGGTGAAGTCGAAGATCCCCGCTTTCTGGCCCATCGAGAGGGCCAACTGAACGCCCGGTTCGATGGCCCGGTTCGTCAGCGCGAAGTTCTTGCGTGCCTCGACGCCCGCCCGCAGTTCCTTGAGCCAGCCGGATCCCTTCAGCGCCATGCCGAGTGTGCCCAGGGTGTCCTGTCGGCGGGGATTCTGGGCCCCGGTCTTGGAGTTCACGCCGGGCATGACTTCCGTGACGTAGGCCAACTCGCTGTAGGGGACGAGCCTGGCGTTCAGCGGGGTGACCGGTAGCGCGACGGCATTGGCGAAGAGCTTGGATCCGAAGCGCAGTTCGTTGGTGAGCTGCCGGTACTGCTGAGCGTTACTCTGCGTGATGGTCGCCGCATCGTACTTGAGGGTGCCGTTGTTCTCCCAGGTGAGATCCGGGCCGTCATAGGCCACGGTCAGCACTCCCTTGGTCTTCAAGGTCTGGGTGTCCGGCGCGGTGATCCGCGAGTTGGGGACCGCGCTGAAGGCGTCGTTGTTGTAGGGCGTCGAGCCGTTGAACGAGAGGTCCACCGGGTTGAGGCTGACGGTCCACTTGGGCTCCAATCGCGCCCCGTCGTCCCCGAGCAAGGCCTCCAGGTCACGCCGGAATCCAGGAGTGAACGCTCCCTCGCGTTGCTTCAAGCGCTCGAGATGGGCGATCACGAGTTCGGCCACGGTGACTCCTTCGCCTCCCTGAGCCAGGTTTTCGCCGTCCAGACGGAAGGTCGTGCTGGGACCGCGGAAGCGGGAGGCGTAGGTCTCGTTGAAGGCGAAGTTCTCGGTGGTCGCGATGCGGTACATCTCGTCGTCGTTGAGGTCTCGTCCGCCGATTCGGTTGCGCTTCGGGTCGTAACCGGCTACGCCGACGTTGGGCCCGAGGCTGTTCAGCAAGGCGCGCAGGTCGGCGCCCCGGATGGTGGCCTGAGCGATCAAGGTGCCGCTCGGAAGCCAGTCCTCTACCACGGAACGGGGAACGTCGCCGTTGACGGCGCGGCCGCCGAAACGGGTGGCCACGACGGCGACGTCGGCGACCGCCGCACGACGAATGGCCGATGCGGCCAGCATCGTCCATTCCGCCGACTGATAGGCCGAACGGGGCTTCGAGAGCGTGCGGCTGTCAGGAAGCATGTTGGTCGAGAGCGAGGCGTCGAATGCGCTCATCGCCTCGAGGGCGCGCTTGGAAGTCGTCTCGTCCGCGAGGTCCCGCTCACTCGGCCGTAGGACCTCGAAGCTCACCTTGTCCAGGCGCGTCATGTCGGCGGAGCGAACCTTCGCAATCTGGAGCTCGAGCTTGCCCACCTCGTAGGGCGAGAGGGTCCCGTTCAACCACGGTTTTCCGAGCGCATGCTCGGAACTCACGGCGGCGACGCGGTTCGGCGGGGCCGTCTCGAAGTCGTGCGTCAGGATGGCGGCCACGTTATGACCCTTGGCCTTCAAGGACGACAAGGATTGCTTGGGCTTGTTGGTCACGATGACGATGGCATCCGCCCCGTTCTCGTTGGCGCGGTTCATCGCCCATTCCAGGGCTTCGTCCTCCGGAATCTGGCTCCAGCCGGTCTTGCGCCCGATGAGGTTGTTCCGCGAGAGGGTTTCCCCGTCGGCGAGGCCGATAATGGCCACCCGCGTCCCCCGGACGTCCTTGAAGACGTAGGGGGCGAGCCGGACTTCGGGGGGAGCCTTCAGGTTCGCCGCGACCAACGGCACGGTGGCCGCCAGGCGGATCTGATCCGCATGGGAGAGGCGCAGCTCGTTCTTGTAGGGGACGAGCGCGTCGAGGCGTGTCGAGCCGAGGTTGGAGAGCGTCTGCGGGAGGGTGAAGCGTCCGCGAGCGTCGTTGGAGTCCTCGATGAGGTTGCCTCCGTCCACCCAGAGGGCACCGTCGGCAACCATGCGGCGGGCCGCATCCTGCACCGCGAATCCGCCCTCGGCGGATCCGAGCGCCATGATCCGGCCGCCGGCGGACGACTCGGCCACGGCCGCCGTGGACCATACCCACCGGCTCGCGGCCTTCAGGACCGCCTGGGCCGAGGCCGTGTTCTTCGGGCCGTAGAGCGAGATTTCGCGGCCTTCCCGGTCGCGAAGGGTCCAAACCGCGCCTTCGAGGGCAAAGCGGTCGCGCTTCGCGCCGAACGCTTGAGTCATGGCTCCCGGCGCGGACGGATCAGCGAAGAGGATCGAGTTGCCGTTGCGCATGCTATCGACGCCGATGGCCTCCCCCACGAGCATCAGGCCGCCCTGGTCTAATCGCGCTTGGAGATCGCGGGGGCCGAGTGTGCCCTGAGCGTCAAAGAGAACCCATTCACCGCTGCGGAGGGCGCCCAGCGTCGGTTTGAGGGTTCCGGGAACGAGTGCGGCGCCCAGGAAGTTCTCGAGGTCTTCTTTCAGGGTGTTGACGATACGAAACGGGCCGGCCGTCATGGTCGTCACGGCGATCGCGACCGAGGCTTGCTGGGGCGCCGCGCTTTGCGGCACGGCGAGCGACGCAGGGGCCATGCCCAGGAGGACGGCGAGGCTCGTGAAGAGGCCGGTCGTCACCGGGCGGTGCGTGCGAGGGCTTTTCGGAATCATGTTGCTCACCAGTAGTAGACTCCCATGGCCGAAACGAAGAGGATGCTGCTCAGGATCGGCCAGTAAAGCAGCTTGGGGACCAAGCCGTCGTTGTTCTGGACGAAGAGCGGACCGCGCTTGGTGGCGCGCATCATCAGGGTCAGGGCGACCAGCACGATCATGAAGTAGAGCGCGAAGCAGAACATTTCCATGAACATGAAGTCACCGGTCGCGAAGGTGTCGCGAACCTTGCCGTGCGCTAAGGCCACCGAGAAGAAGAAGGCGGCGATCGGGCTCAGGATGGCCAAGGGCTTGTCGTCCACCTTCGCGAACATGAGGTTCATGAAGAGCAGCGCGGCGATGATGGCCATCGGCAGGACGACCGAGACCATCGGTCCCTTGAAGTCGCGCCGCAGCAGGATGTTGAAGCGAAGCTCGGGGAAGCCCGACTGGCCAATCAGGGTGTCGATGCCGAAGTTCGACTTGTAGCGCGCCTTCGTGTAGTCGAAGAAGGTCCGCTCGAAGAGCCAGCCGTTGATCACGCTGGAGACGTCGACGCCGGGCACGTCATTCTGATCCCAGGTGCCGAAGGCGTCGAGATCCGGGATGAGGATGATGTTCTTGTCGAACTCCACGGGCCGCATCCGGAGCATGACGTCTTGGGTGTCCAGCGGGTAGCGGCTGAAGTCGAAGGCCTGGCGCAGCGTGAGCGTGAAGCTCCAGCCATGGGTGTTGCCGCCGACGTTGGGACGGACGTAGGACGGCCGGATATCCGACTTGACCGCTTCGGGGAAGTAGACGCCCGCTTGGACCTTGTCCTTGATGGCATCCGGGATTTGCTGCCAGACCGTGCCCGTCACCGTGATGTTGTTGGCCCCGCTGAACTCGATGGCGAGCACGTGAAGGCCCGTCTTGATCAGGGTCGGCTTCTGGAAGGTCAGTTTGCCGGTGGCGTAGGGGTCCTGGGAGAGGTAACGCGTGAGCTCGCCGGGGTCCGTCACCATGATGTCGGCGTCGGATTTCACATGGGGATGCGTCACCATGAAGAGCGAAAAGACCACGCAGGTGCCGGCAATCAGGATGGCTCCGGAGGTCAGGCAGAACTGCCAGAGGCGACTCGCGCGGCGCTCATGGATCTTGAGCGCCAGGCCCATGCCGGCGAGCAGGGTCACGATCAGGGCCACGAGGATTTGCATGCGTTCACGCTTGGCGGTTTGTGCCGCCTCGGCGGGCATGTCCCCCACCAAGCGGACCACGTATTGCCAGCCGGTCTGCGCGATCCGCTGGAACGCGAGATAGTAGGGCGAATCCGTGCGCCCGCTGATCGCCTTGAAGTCCCCCTGGTCCGCGTCCTGGATCATGGTCGCGAGCTGGGTGTAAGCGGGTTCCTGCTCGCGCTTGGCGATGTCGTTGAGATTCTGCTTCTCGGAGACGTACTCGTCCACGGGATACGAGAGGACGCGATCCTTTTCCGCGGAAACGACGAACGAGTAGCCCGACGAGCCGATCTCAAGTCCCGCGACCAGCTTCTTGATCGATCCGGCGCCCAGGTCGGCGAAGTAAAGGCCGGAGCCGCCCGCGGCTACGGAGTATTCGGCGACGCGTTCGCCCACTTCCTGGCGGTAATAGGGCTCCAGCCAGCCCGGGGTCGCGCGGCGCGCCTCGCCCTGCATAAGGCGGAGGGTTCCGTCGGGTTGCCGGACGGCTAACGTCGCAGGCCGTTTCTCGGGATCTCCCGTCGCAAGGGGCGAAACAAAACCCGCCGCGCTCATGTCCGGGTTGCGCTCGAGTAAAAGCGTGACGGCCGCCTCGGCCTCCGCTCGGGAGGCCGGCAGCGGTCGGGCGGCTTGCTCCGCAAGCTGGCTCTCGAAAGCCCGCAGCTTCTCGGAAAGGGCTTCGGAGCCCTTCTGGGCCGCGGCCTGGGCCCGCGTGCGCAGCTGCGCCTGGAAGGTCATCTCCTTGGACCCATGGTGCCAACCCAGCGTCAGGGTGAGGAGGAGCCCGAGCGTGAAGACGATCGCCAACAGCGGGCGAATCCAGGGAATGTCTCGTTTTGGGGCCTCCGGGTCAGCGATCGCGATCCGGTCTTCCAGGGACAGTGGTGCTTCCATTTGCGGAGATCCTGTTTCGTTGCGGGTGTGGGGGACTGGTGACGATAGTGCGTATCCGAGTATACGGCTTCCTGTACCGGTGATGCAATCAGTAAATCTTCACCCTGACTGGGTTACAGCATCTTGTCTTCACGAAATCTTTGCAGATCCGACGTGTTGACCGCTTGATTGCTTATCTGATATAGAACAAGAACATGGCGCTGCCTTCGCGAGCCTCTAACGCTCGCGGACCCACGCATTCGGCTTCGCGAACCTTGCGGGCCGGGTTCTGGCCGGGGCGTTGCCTTCCGCCGCCGCGCTTCCCTACCGACCGCAGGACCATCCGTTGTCTCACGCGCTTTCTCATCTCTCAGCGGCCTTTGCGATGGCCTTGGGGCCCGTGGCAGCGTCCCCTTCGGCTGTCGTCGATCGTGCAGATCCGATCCCCGCGTTCCAGAATGCCTCGACCCACGCCGGATCTCCGATCGCCCCTCGCTACCTCGCCGAGGTCGGCGACCTCGACGTCTCGTTACTCGGCAGCTTTGTCCAGTACCCGGGAATCCGCGCCAGTCTCCTGGGCTCCGAGCTGGGAGTCCAGTACCGCCTGAGCGAGAGCTTGAGCCTCAAGGCGAATCTCGGACATACCGCGGCGATCGGCTTGCGGGGCCCGCTGATCGAGGCCTCTGCCTTTCGCTTGGGCTGGGATGTGCATTATCGCTCGGATTGGTATTTTCTCACGGCCTCGGGAATGGGGCTGGGTGCTCCCGCCTACGGAGTCATTCCCGTGCCCGGCGGGGCCGCGCACGGCATGGAGCTTTCGCTGAACGCCATGCAGGCCTGGCAGCAGTGGGCGTTCTATCTTTCGCCGAGCGTATCGCTCATGAGCAACCGCTCGTTGGCCGGCATGAATGCCGGCGTGGACTTGAACCTCGGTCGCTTCGGGCTGGGCTACGCCTTCGGGCATCACCAGGTGCTTCACAACCCGGATCCGGGTGCTTCGTCGCTGGTTCCGAGCGAGCAAGCGCATCGCCTGGGGGTGAGATGGGCCTGGTCCAAGGACGGGTACATCCACCTTCACGCCATGGCGATTCCCCAGGACACGTACGGCATTCCCCTTCAAGGCCTGATGGCCGGGATCGGCTGGCGATTCTCCGGATTCCCTGCGGCGTCGCCGCGCGTGCCCGACGCCGTGGCGCCGCCTCTGGAGTCTCCGCTGCTCACGCTCGACCCCACGCCGCTCGACCCGGAGGTCGAGCCTTCCCCTTCGGAGTGGCGCCCCGTAGAGGCCGATGACGCGATTCCCCGGCCGAAGGCCGAGCCGGTTTTAGAAGGTCCCTTCCGTGAAGCGATCGCCCTGCCGCCGGTGGCGAGCCCGACTCCGCCGCCGATGATCCATGAGGGTCGGGATTCCGAGGGCGAGCCCACTCCGGCCGCGATCGCTCCGACTTCGGAAGCTGCCGCGTCACCCTTCGCTCCCACTGACATGGCCTGGGGCCCCTTCGTGCCCGCGCCGCAGGGCCCCTTCATGGCCAGCGCCATGCAGGCCTCGGAATCGCTGGAAGACCGGACCGGCGACTCGGGACATGGCCTCTTTTCGATGTCCGCGGCGAGCGGCGTTCTCTCCGCCGCCCAAGATGCGGCCAATGGAGGAGCGGCTGCCGTGGCCATCGTCGTTTGCTGTTTGTTGTTGCTGGGGACGGGGGGGAAGTCGGAAGACGACGACTCCCGTCAAGAAAGGTAGGAATCGAGACATGATCGCTCGCGCGGCACGATTGAGACGCCTGGGTGGCGTATGGTTGATGGCCCTGGCGATGCTTCTCCTGAGCGCGGGCCTGGTCGGGGCCGCGCCCGAGACGGGTGACGCGGTCGCGCCGATCGAGACGAAGGTCGGTTTCGAACTGCTGAGCATTCGAAACGTCAACATGCTCTCCGGAGAGTACGAGGCCATCTTCAACCTGAGCTTCAAGGCTCCGGTCCCTTTCAAGCCGGAAGGCTTCATGCTCGAGAACGGTCGCATCCAATCCGCCGTTCCGATCGTGAATACGCCCACCCGCAAGGTTTACCAGGTCCACGGCCGCCTCAATTTCGAGGTGCAGACGGCTCGAATTCCGTTCGACAGCCAGAAACTCGACATCGTGATCCAGGCGTCCGACCCAAGTTTGCGCTACGTGATGGATCCGGAGACCACCCCGACGGCCTTGAAGCTGAGCATCGTCGACTGGACCGCCAAGAACACGCTATCGGTGGCTCCTATGCCTCCAGTCGGGGACGAGCCCTCGGACGTCTTTCGCTATCGCTACGGAGTCGACGTTTACCACGCGATGCAATGGAGCATCCTGCGCTTCATGCTGCCCGCCTTGACGTTGATGGGCTCCGCCTTTCTGGTCCTGATCCTGCCTGACGACTTCAAGTCACGCTTGGGCTCGGCGTTGGCCGCCTTCATCGGAACGGTCTTCCTCCAGCTTTCGGTGGGGGGGCGTGTCCCCGTCCGCGATGTCGTGACCTACTGGGACAAGTACCAGATCCTCTCCTACCTCACGATCGCCGTCTTGATCGGCTATCTTTTCTACGACAATGCCTTGAAGGAGAAGGAGCTCACGGACCGGCGCACCCGCCTTACCAAGGCGGTACGGATCGTCCTGCCCGCGGTTTGGCTCATCGCCATGGTGACGATCACGCTGACGACCTTCAGTTAAGCGGATTCACAGCCGAAAGCCCCGGAAGACGCCAGGTCTTCCGGGGCTTTCGGCTGTGAGGCACTTACGTTTAGGGGGCGTAGTCAGCGCCCGCGGCTGCGGTGGCCCACTGCGAACGCTTACGTTTAGGGGGCGTAGTCAGCGCCCGCGGCTGCGGTAGCTCACCGCGAACGCTTACGTTTAGGGGGCGTAGTCGAGGAACGTGACCGAGGGATTCTTCTCGACTTCCCAGTTGAGCGACCACTCGTCTCGGAAGAGGACCGTGGGGTTCCCGTCGCGGTCCTCGACCAGCAGCGAGCCGCCGTACTTTCCGAACGCCTTGGGGTCGACCTCGCCCCCCAGCCAACGGGCCAGCTCGTAGGGCAGGCGATCGAGGATGACGTCGACCCCGTATTCCTGCTTCAGGCGGTGCGAGAGCACATCGAACTGGAGGACGCCGACGGCGCCCAGGATGGGCTCCATGTCTCCGAGGCCGGGCTTGTAGAAGATCTGGACGGCGCCCTCTTCGAGGAGCTGTTCGAGCCCTTTCTTGAGCTGTTTGCGCTTCGAGGGATCCTTGAGGCGCAGGGCGCTGAAGTGCTCGGGAGCGAAACGGGGAATGCCTTCGAACCGGAAGCTGGCGTTCTCGGCCAGCGTATCGCCGATTCGGAAGTTGCCCGAGTCGTAGAGACCGACGATGTCGCCCGGATAGGCGGTCTCGATCTCGGCGCGGTCGGCGGCGAGGAACTGGTGGGACTTGCCTAGGCGGATATCACGGCCGGCCCGGGTGTTCTTTACGCTCATGCCCTTGGTGAAGATGCCCGAGCAAACGCGCATGAACGCGATGCAATCCCGATGTGCGGGGTTCATGTTGGCCTGAATCTTGAAGATGAAGGCCGAGAACTTCTCATCGGAGGGGTTGATTTCACCCTCGGAGGACTGGCGCGGGGCCGGCGGGGGCGCGATGTGTACGAAGGCATCGAGGAAGGGCTGGACGCCGAAGTTCGTCATGGCCGAGCCGAAGAACATCGGGGTCAACTCGCCGTTGAGCACCCGATCCAGGTCGAAGGCGTCTCCCGCCAGGTCGAGCATCTCGATGTCGTCGAGAAGCTGCTTGTAGAAATGCTCGCCGAGGCGCTCGGGAGTGCTGGGATCGGCGAGCGGGATGCGGCTCAAAGCGCCCTCACGGGTGCCGTGGTCGGTCCCCTCGAAGAGGATGACTTCCTCGCGCTGGCGGTCGTAAACGCCCTTGAACTCCTTGCCCTGGCCGATGGGCCAGTTCATGGGGCAGGAGCGGATGCCCAGCACCTTTTCGAGCTCGTCCATGAGCTCGAGGGGCTCGCGCCCGAAGCGGTCGAGCTTGTTGACGAAGGTGAAGATGGGGATCTGCCGCATCCGGCAGACGTGGAAGAGCTTCTTCGTCTGGGCTTCGACACCTTTTGCCGAGTCAATCAGCATGACGGCCGCGTCAACGGCGGAAAGGGTGCGGTAAGTATCCTCAGAGAAGTCTTCGTGGCCCGGGGTGTCGAGAAGGTTGATCTGGAACCCCTCGTAGGGGAACTGCAGGACGCTCGAGGTGATCGAGATGCCGCGCTGCCGCTCCAGCTCCATCCAGTCGGAGGTGGCGTGACGCTGTGCCCGCCGGGCCTTGACCGAGCCCGCCATGTGGATGGCTCCGCCGTAAAGCAGGAGCTTCTCGGTGAGGGTGGTCTTACCGGCGTCGGGGTGGGCGATGATGGCAAAGGTGCGGCGGCGTTTGACTTCAGCGTCGATCGTGGCGTTCAACCAGGACTCCTTTCGGGCAGAATCTTCACCCTACCACAGGATTAGCGCCTACGGCTATTGGTCTCGCCGAGTGAGGCGGGTGAAGTTCTGCGACGGTCTTTAGTGACGTCGGTAGTAGTCCATGATGACGCGCGAATAGCGGCTGCGGGTGATGCCCCGGCTGGTGACCGCCTTGGGTCCCATATTGTAAGCGACGAGCGTCCGGTGCCGCAGCGCGTTCGCGTTGAGGCTCGGGTAGCGCAACTTCATTTCCTTCTTGTAGTAGGCGTAGATGCGGCAGCCCAGGTCGATGTTGGTGGCGGGGTCGAACCACTTGGACCGTGGAATGCCGCGGTTCTTGAAGTGGACGGGCATGACCTGCATGAGGCCGAGGGCGCCGGCGGTGGAGACTTCCTGAATGTTGAAGTAGGATTCGACCCGCATGATGTCGGTGACGAGCATGGGGCTCAGGCCGTGTCGGCGCGAGGACTTGAGGATGAGGGGGGTGAGGCGCTTGGCCGTGCTCGCGCCCTTGAGCTTCGTAATGTAGGAATAGACCTGATCGTACTGGGAGTCGGGCTTTGCGAGGACGGGTTGCGGTGGGGCGACGAGGCAAACGGCCAGGGCGAGGAATAAAACGAGACGTGTCAATAAAACCATCAGACCATCACAGAGACAAATGACGGGGAGCCCAAACGGCCCCCCTTTGTTGGGTACCGTTAAGGATTTACCGTGTCACTTGGCCGTGCGTCAAGTTTTCGGAGGCTAGGATGGCGTGTTTACCGGGGTTTACGCCCGGAAGAGCCCCTGAAATCGCCTAGGGAGCCGCTTCGTGAAGAATGTTAGCGTACTCCACGGTGGTCTTGCGAAGGCGCAGCGCGAGCAAGCGGTTGAGCTTCTTGAGGACCTTGATGGCCACGGGGGGATCGATCTCGCAGAGGTTCTCGAAATCGGTCTGGTAGAGCCCGATGCCGGTGGAGTCCTTCTCGGCGATCGCGGTGGCGGAGCGCAAGGAGCGTTCGAGGAAGCCCATTTCGCCGAGGATGGAGCGGTCGGCGACCGTGGCAATCTCCTTGTACTGGCGATTCTTGTCCTTCTTGAAGATCTTGACCTCTCCGGTGAGCACGAAGTAGAGGGCCTGGCAAGGCTCTCCCTCGGCGAAGAGGGTCTCGCCGCGCTGCCATTCCTTGGGGTGGAAGAGGCTGGCGAGCACGTTGACCTCGCGGGTCGTGAGATCCGAGAAGATGGGGAGTTTGTCGATGGCTTGCTTGATGGCTTCGGTCACGGGTTCCTCCTCTGGCTCAGGGCTATTGTTCCCAAGCTCCTCGAGGCCTTAACCGAGCCTCAGCGATCCTTCCAGCTGAGCTGGGCCATGAGCCCGAAGTGGTCGGAGACGAAGCCGGAGTCCGGATCGTCGAAGACCAGGCGGACGTCTTGGATCTGCGTGCCGCGGTCGACGAAGAGGTAGTCGAGCCTGCGGCTCGGCAAAGGGTAACCGCCCGTCAGCGGATTGGTATGGGACCAGGTATGCCCGGGGTCGAGGGGGTGCCGATGCTGCCAGGCATCCACGAGCTGGGAAGTGACGGCTTCGAGGCCGGGATCGTCGGGTGGGGCGTTGAGATCTCCGGCCAGGACGAAGCGCTCGGGAGGCGTGAGCCAGCCGTAGTCATGGGCGCGCGTGAGGATGGTGTCGAGTTGCCGCTGGCGCTGGGCGGATTCCTCGGGAGGCCAGGAGAGGTGGGTGACGGCCAGATGGAGGGGGCGGGGCGGCTGCATGATCGTCGCCAGAATGGCGACGCGGTTGTCGGGGTGGCGAAGGCCGGGCGGCAGCCGGCGGTTTTCGACGAGTTGCAGCGGCCAGCGGGCGAGGAGCGCGACGCCGCCTTGCTCGGGGCTATGCACCTCGGCGGGGTTGCCGTAGGGGGCATAGGCCAAGGAGGTCATGTCGAGGGCGCGGCAGAGGTCGAGGGCCTGATGATAGAACGGGGCCTTGAAGATGGCGACTTCTTGTAGGGCGATGACGTCGAGTTCGAGACGCGCGAGCGGCGCGATCAACAGGGGCCGGCGCTTCCCGTGCCAGTCCGATTCGAGGCCCTTGAGGTTGAGCGTCAGAATACGCAGGTCCATGTTCCGAGTCTAGTGCCGAACCCCGGGGGAGGGTAGGGTCAGCCGAGGCAAATCGGGCTATACTGGAGGGATGTCCCCGAAAGAGAGGAGATCCCCCGATGAAACCGATGACCCGGAACGCCTTCGCCGCTGCGCTCGTCTTGGCGCTCGCCCTGACGGGCTGTCAGAAGGAAGAAGCCAGCGCCGACGGTTCAAAAGCTGAGAAAGGAAGCACCGACGTGGCCACTAGCAACCTCAAGATTGAAGACCTTCAGGAAGGTTCCGGAAGCTCGCCGAAGCCTGGCGACGTCGTTTCGGTGCATTACACCGGCTGGCTGGAGAACGGCACCAAGTTCGACTCCTCGGTGGATCGCGGCGAGCCGTTCGAGTTCGTGATCGGCCAGGGCCAGGTGATCCAGGGCTGGGACCAGGGCGTCATGACCATGAAGGAAGGCGGCAAGCGTCGCCTCACGATTCCTGCCGAGCTGGGTTACGGCTCGCGGGGCGCCGGCGGGGTGATTCCTCCGAATGCGACCCTGATCTTCGAAGTGGAACTGCTGGACGTCAAGTAGTCCCCTTCGCTTCGCGCTCTCACTCACGCCGAACCCCCATGGGGGTTCGGCGTGATACCATAAATGGGGGTCAAACCCCCAGGAGGTGAGCATGAAGCGCGTCGAAGAGATGGAGACCGCGGAAGCCATGCGGGAGATGCTGTCGCGAGCCCAGCAAATTGGGGGCCGCGGGGTGCAAGTAAGCCGGGTCGGCTACCGGAACATGCGCTGGGAGGGCATCCTCACGGGAGATGTTCCCGAAGGCATGCATGCCTACTTGTACAACGGTCCATCGGGAGAGTTGCTCTTCGAGACCCGGGAGGAGCCGGGAACCGTGAGCGAGGATCTCGTCAAGCGTTACGAGGAGCCGCTTCACTAGAACGATTCCCGGTAGCTGCCGCCCGCAAAGGAGTCTCGTCATTCGCGTCGCCCTGATTTACCTCGCCATCCTGGCTGGCTTCCTGAACCTCTTCCTCCAGGTGCCCTTGACCCCCGTCTATGCCCGGCAGCTGACCTCGGATCTCGGCTGGGTGGCCCTCGCCGTCTCCGCTTACTCGGTCACCAACCTGGCCGGCAACCTCTTTGCGGGCTTCCTGATCGACCGCATCCCCAAGGGGCTTGCGATCGCCTTGGGCCTCGCCCTGGGAGGCCTGGCCCTCGCCTTGGCCTCCTCGGCGACCAGCGTCGGAGGCTTGATTGCGGGCTTGATGCTCAACGGGGCGGCGCTTTCGGTCGTGACTCCCGCGGCGTTCGCCCTGCTCAGCCAGGCCCTTCCAGAATCGAGCAAGGCCGTCGGCATGGCCCGCTCCGGCGCCGCCATCGGCCTGGCCGCCATGATCGGCCCCCCGATCGGAGGCCTCCTGGCCGACCGTCTCGGCTACGGGCCTTCTTATCTGGCCATCGGCGCCTTCCTGGCTTCCATCGCCCTCGTTTGCCTCCTCGTCCTGCGCAAGACCTCGCCTGTTCCCCCGGAACCCACCGGATGGGGCGACTTCTGGGGCCTCGTCGGGGATCGCGCGCTAAGACGACCTTACCTCGGCGCCTTCACCTTGATGTTCGCCAACGGCAGCCTCATCTTCGCCCTTCCCCCCTACATCCATGACCTGGGCCTTCCGAACGTCCTCTTGGGGGCGCTGTTTAGCACGTTCGCGCTGAGCGCCATGGTGATCTTCCTCTCGCCCCTAGGGGCCCTTCCCAAACGCTTGGGGGCCGCTCGGACCCTCGCTGTCGGAGCCGGACTCCTGGCTGTGGGGATTGCGGCGATCGCGAGCTTGACCGCCCTTCCGGCCCTTTTCGGGGCGCTCGTCGTTTACGGGCTCGGCTTCGGCCTGGTCTTCCCGTCCGCCGTCACCGACCTGGTGGCGCATGTGCCTGAAGGCAAGCGGGGGACCGCCTTTGGCATCTTCTACGCGGTCTTCTCGCTCGGAGCGATTGTCGGACCGGTCGTTTTGGCGCGGGCTCCGCAGCTCGGCATCGCCCCGTTCCATCTGGCGGCGCTGGTCCCGGCCGGCCTGGCGCTGGGGGTCTGGCTGCGCGCGCGTGTCCCGCGCCACGCTTGAGCCACCAAACGATACAGCCCCCCCGGTTCAAGGACCGGGGGGGCTGTATCGTCAGGGAGATTAGTCCGCCCAGAGCGAGCCCAGGTAGCGGATTTCGTCCTGGTAGGCGTTCTGGTGGGCGGCGATGATCTCGGAGGCGATCGCCGGATACATGGTCAGGGATTCGAGGGCGCTGACGGGGTGGAAGGCCGCCTCCTCGATGACGTCCCCCTCGGGGATGGCGAGCGTGCCGCCTTCGAGGCGGGCGAGCATGAAGACGTTGAGGACGTGCCGGGAGCCGCGCGGGCAAATGGCCTCCGAAATGTACAGCATGCGCTCGGCCTTGATCTGGAGGCCCGTCTCCTCGTGCACCTCGCGCTCGGCGCAGACGGAGAAGGTCTCGCCGTAGTCCAGGCCGCCGCCGGGGAGCATCCAGTAGGTCTTCTCACCCTTGCGGTGGCGGACCAGGAGAATCTGGTCCTCGTGGGGAATTACCACGCCGACCCGGACGCGGGGCTGAGTCATTCCTGAACCTCCTTCATGCGTTCGAGAACGGCTTCGAGGGCGATGCGGCAATGGGAGTAGGTGAGGCCTCCCTGCAGGTAGGCGACGTAGGGTTCGCGCAGCGGACCGTCGGCCGAGAGTTCCAGGGTGGAGCCCTCGATGAAGGTGCCGCCGGCCATGACCACGTTATCGGCGTAGCCGGGAACGATGTCCGGATCGGGCCGGACGTAGGAGTTCACCGGGGACCATTCCTGGATCCCCCGGCAAAGCGCGACCAGCTTTTCGGCGCTCCCCAGCTTCACGGCCTGGATGATATCGGTCCGCGGCGCGTCCCATGCCGGATCCACGGGATAACCCAGGTCATGGAAGAGGCGGGCGGCGAGGGTCGCGCCCTTGAGGGCTTCCGAAACCACGTTGGGCGCGAGGAACAGGCCCTGGAACAAGAGCCGGTTCATGTCGAGGCTGGCTCCTCCCTCGCGGCCGATGCCGGGCGCGGTGAGGCGGCAGGCGGCACGGTGGACGAGGTCGGCGCGGCCGGCGACGTAGCCGCCCATGGGGACGATGCCGCCGCCGGGGTTCTTGATGAGGGAGCCGGCGATCAGGTCCGCTCCGACTTCAGGGGGTTCCTGGGTCTCGGTGAACTCGCCGTAGCAGTTGTCGACGAAGCAGATGATGTCCGGGCGCTGGGCCTTGACCCGGCGGATGATCTCGGCGATCTCCGCGATGCGCAGGGAGGGGCGCCAGTCGTAGCCGCGCGAGCGCTGGATGGTGATGACCTTGGTCTCGGGGCGCAGGGCGGAGGGGATGGCCTCCATGTCGACGCGGCCCTCGGGGGTGAGGGGAAGTTCGCGGTAGGTGACGCCCCATTCCATGAGCGAACCCTGGTTCTCGCCGCGCAGACCGATGACCTCTTCGAGGGTGTCATAGGGCGCTCCGGCGATGGAGAGCAATTCGTCGCCGGGGCGCAGGGCTCCGAAGAGGGCGACGGCGAGGGCATGCGTGCCCGAGGCGAATTGCTGGCGCACGAGCGCGGCTTCGGCGCCGACGATCTGGGCGAAGACGGCTTCGAGGGCTTCGCGGCCGAGATCGCCATGCCCGTAGCCGGTGGTGCCGGCGAAGTGATGTTCACCGATCTGGTGATCCCGGAAGGCCTGGAGGACCTTCTTCTGGTTGACGTGGCAAGTCTTGGCGATCTGGGCCCAGACGGGGGCGAGTGCGGCTTCGGCGGCCTCGATTGGCGAGGCGGGAGCGGTCAGGGTAGCCATAAGGGGGCAAGGTCTCCTCGTGTAACGGTGTCTTTCTTATTATATGCCCGATTTCACCCGGATCTAGCGACCGAGGGCCTGGTCCTTCCTGCTGGCAGGCGACAATTTCGCTTGCTAAAGCTTGTCGGAGGAGCGCCTACCGCCCGATGCGGCCTCCGGGTTAAGGTCAGGTCCGAGAGGCGCGTGGCTGACGGGTGAGCGTCCGTCATGCGCGGACGTCGGCGTCATGCCGGGAGGAGGTGGCCATGGGGTGGCCGCGCATCCAGGTCATTGCGGGGCTCGCATGCACCTTGGTTCTGGGGGCCTGCGAGAAGCCTCCGGGAGTGTCGGCCCATCAGGCAAAGGACGTCAAAGCGCGCTTGGCCGAGGAGGCTTTGTTCCAGGCGCGGTTGCCGGAGAATCCCCGGGATGAGCAACTGATGAACCTGCCTTCGGCGTTGATGCAGGGAGATTCGGCCGAGGGGTACAGCGCGCAGCAAGCCCGGGCCTTGAGTCGTGAGTACCAGTACATGCGGGAAGGCAACCAGTACTTCGCGTACCGACGGGTAGGGAATCGCAACGAACCGGTGATCGTGATGCGCCGGGGGCGGCCCCATCGGGTGGTGTACGTCTTCATCGCTCCGTACTATTACTACCGCTTGGTTCCGTTCTACGGGCAGTACACGGTTCCGGGCGGGAGCCAGGTGATCGTGACGATCCAGAATTTCGCTTTCCGGCCGAGCGTGGTTCGGGTCCGGCGGGACGGCCGGGTGACCTGGGTGAACCAGGATTCCGTGGCGCATACGGCGACTGCGCCGTTGCCTGGCCAGGTGACGACCGAAGGAGCATGGGATCTGGTCATGCCGCCGGGGCAGTCGGCAAGCCGGCGTTTCTTGAGTCTAGGCCGCTTCGAATACACCTGCCGCTTCCACCCCTCGATGCGGGGCACGGTCGTGGTGGTGGAGGGACCCGTCAGACCATGAGTCAGAGGAGGAAGCCGTGAAACACGCGTGGCATCGGAGGTTGCTGTTGGGCATCTTGCTGCTGGCGGGCTGCCAGAGCGGGATTCCGGCCCCCCAGGCCATGCCGGGGCATGAGCATCCGCCGCCGGAGTCGGGAGCGGGCGCCCGCGCGGCCTCGCCGGCACCGCCGGAAGCGGGGGTGCATGCGGTCGCGATCCGCAACTTTGTGTACGATCCGGCGACCGTCTCGATTCGGGTAGGGGAATCGGTAAAGTGGACCAACTACGACGCCGCCCCCCACGACGCAGTGGCCCTCACGGGCAGCTGGAAGACCCCCTTGTTGAAGGTCAACGAATCGGCGACGCAGACCTACAGCGCACCGGGAAGCTACCCCTATTACTGCACGGTGCATCCCGCGATGCGCGGGACGGTGGAAGTGCGTCATTGAGATGGAGCCGATAATCACCGGCGCGATCGGGACATCCCGGATCCCGGATAAAAAAGGGGCGGGGGAACTTCCCCCGCCGCATCATTCGAAGACGTATTCCGTCTCGTACTGGACGTCCATGATCTCGGCGTCCCAGTGTCCCGCCTCCAGGTAGCGGACGGCCTTTTGCAGGACCTCGCTCGCGTGGGGCGCGGAGTTGCTCACCACGGCGAGCCCCAATTGCGCACTGCGCCACTGGTCGAGGTCGCCTACTTCCGCGGCGGAAATCTTGAACTGGTTCTGCACGCGCGCGAGCATGGACTTGACCACCGAGCGCTTGTCCTTGAGTGACTGCGCCCCCGGGATCTCCAGCTCGATCAGGCAGGAACCCACGATCATGACAGGGCGCGCTCCGTGACGGCCCCTTGAATGAACGACACCACCTCGTCAGTGGGAGTGCCGGGCCCGAAGACGGCCTGCGCCCCGGCGGCTTCGAGGGCGGCCACGTCGTCCTCGGGGATGATTCCCCCGACCATCACCACGATGTCCTCCGCTCCCTGCGCCTTGAGCTGTGCGATCACCTGGGGGACCAGCGTCAGGTGTGCCCCGGAAAGCAAGCTGAGGCCGACCACGTCCACGTCCTCCTGGATGGCGACGTTGACGATGGCCTCGGGAGTCTGATGCAGGCCGGTGTAAATCACCTCCATCCCGGCATCGCGCAGGGCGCGGGCAATCACCTTGGCCCCGCGGTCGTGGCCGTCCAGGCCGGGCTTGCCCACCAGGACGCGAATCGGACGGTTTGTCATTCTCTATCTCGCTCTCCAGCTCATGATCCGTCGGACCACGAGCGCTTCAGCATGGGGTTGCGCTTTTCGGGTTTTCGCTATGCCGAGGCCTCGCTCAGGGCGACGCATCGACGGGAGTGACTCCCATTATACCGGAGCCCCGCCCCTCGGCGCGAAGGCGAATGCCTCATGGGTCGGTTATAATAGGAACGATCGATCCTCGGCCGTCACCACCCCCCGTTACCGAGAGGATATCCGCCATGTTCCAACCCCTCGACGCGATCTTGACCTCCGAACAGCCCATTCGTGACCGGGAGACCATTCTCGCGCTCCTCAACCACAATATCCACCTGGAGCATGGCGCCATCGTCCAGTATCTGCAACATGCCTACGCCATGGGCGAAGGCGGCATCGGGACCGAGGTCATCACCATCGCCCGCGCCGAGATGCGCCACATGAAGTACTTCGCCGACCTGCTCGTCGACCTGGGAGGCAAGCCCACCTTGGATCGCGGCGTGGTCTACGCCGACGCCCCCTCGGCCGCGGGCATGATGGCCAATGGCATCAAGGCCGAGGAAGACGCCTTGCGGGAGTACCGCCTGCAACTGGAGCGCGTCGACTTCGCCCCCATGCAACGCCTCCTGGAGCGGGTACTCGCCGACGAGGAGTACCATCACGGGCAGTTCCAGGGCTTCGAGGAGGAGTTCTTGTCCGGGGCGGCCCATGCCAAGGAAGGCGCCGCCTACCCCACGCCCGGCCCGGTGGAGGATCCCGAGGCCATGGCCATGCTCAATGCCTCCTTCACCGCCCGCTACAATCAAGTCCTCGAGTACGTTCAGTATTACTTCGAGAGCCGGGATTACCACGCCCGCGACTTTCTCGAGGAGACCTGGACCTGGGCGATGCGCGGCATGGCTCTTTTCGCGGATGAGCTCTCGGAGCATCACGCCGACCCCGCCTTCACCTGGGCTCCCAAACCCGTGCCGGGGGATCTGAGGGCCCACGTGGACCGGGCGATCGCCCTCGAGCGCTCCAACGCCGCCACTCGCACCGAGCAGATGCGCTGCCCGATCTCGCCCGAGCTCAAGGCCCTCCTCAAGAACGTCCAGGCCCACGAGGCCTACAACGCCGAGAAGCTCGAAATTCTCATGGCTCGCCACCTGCCCATCACCCCGCCCGAAGCCCCCATGCCCTCTCACATCGTTACCGCCGAGCCATCCCTCGTCATTCCTCCCGCCCGTCCCCGCAACGCCTGGACGGTGGGAAGCCTCTTGCAATCGTGACCTTGGGAAGGCGGCAGGCAGTTCAACAAGGGAAAAGACGCTTACGGCAGCCTTCCGCCGGGTAAGATGCCCGGGGGAGTACCATGAAGCAGCCATTCGACAACTTGCGTGACGCCCGAACCCGCTTGGAATCGGGAGATGTCCAGGGAGCGGAGGCGGCCCTCGAAGGCTTGTCCCATCCCGAAGCGCTGGCCATGCGGGCCGGGATTCGCTGCGACCAGGGGGATCACCTCGAGGCCGCCAGGCTCTACCGAGGCATCCTCGCCGAGGCTCCCAGCGCCGAGGCCTACTACCGCCTGGGTACCTGCTGGCAGCACCTTTCGCAATGGGAGTCGTCGGAGAAAGCCCTGATCCGGGCGGTGACGATGGATCCCCGGCATACGGACGCCTTCATCTTGCTGGGCATCGCCTTTTACCAGCAGGAACGCTACCCGGATGCCGTCAAGGCGCTCGAACGGGCGTTGATCAACGACCCGCGCGCGCTTCTTGCCCGTTACCACTTGGCGCAGGTCTGCATGGAGCTCGGGAACCTCAAGCGCGCCCTCTCACAGCTCCATGTCCTGCAGGGACTCCAGCCGGATTACGCCCCCACCCATCGCCTTCAGGCCGGCATCTTCCTCAAGCTCAAGGACTACCGCCAGGCCCTCGTCGAGCTCTGCTGGCTTGTCGAGGCCGGCCATGCCGACGTCTGGTGCTTCAGCTCCATGGGGACCGCGTACCGGGCCATCGGAGAGAAGGTTCAGTCCCTGAGAGCCGTCGAGTTCGCCCTCCGCCTGGATCCGTCCCTGATCGACGAGACTTTGATGGCGGCTCAGCTCAACGAGGAGCTCGAGCAGTACGAGATGGCCCTCGACCTCTACCGGACGCTCTTGCGTGACCTGCAATGGGGAGAGACGGCCCGCGTGGCGGTCGAACGTCTCGAACGGCGCGTGGCCGTCATCAAGCTCGCCGCGAAGCCATCGTCCGATCTTCCGGAGTTCGCAGGCTTCCAGGCCCCGGCGGTCACCCAGCAAGGCACCCTGCCTCTCCCTGGCCCGGATCGCGTCCCCACCCAGCCCCTGGGCATGCAGGATATCGAGTACGAGGGACCTGCTCCGCTCTTGGACCGCCTGAAGCGCAACCTCACGGACCTGACGGGCGGCAAGCTGGACCTCGATGCCCTCAAGGATCGCTCGCAGGAGGTTCTGGAGAAGATCCCGCTCGACGCCCTGAAGGAGAAGCTTCCCGATGCGCTTTCGAAGCTTCCGCTCAAGCGTCTCTTCGGAAACCGGCGGACTTAACGGGGACTAAACAAAATCTCGACGAAACCCCAACGCCCGTTTAAGAAACCGCAGGCCCTTGAGGGGCGATAAGCTCCCTAACAGGCGGCAAGCCCATTCCGGCAGGCCTTTCTACGCCAAGACGCCGTCCCCCTGACGTTCCGATTGCCATTCAAGAAGTAGGAGAATCACCGTGACTCGAATCAATTCGAACCCGACCAGGACCTATGCGTCTCAGGCCGTTCGAGACGAGCAGCGTCAAAACAAGGCCGACGAGTTTCTCCGGAACGCCATGCGTTTCAAAGGTCAGCCCTACCAGTGGGGCGGAGGCCATGGGGGCACCATGGGCAAGCCTGGACCGGTCGATTGCTCGGGCCTGGTGCAACAGGCCGCTCGCATGTCCGGCATCAACCTGGATGGCACGGCGGCGATGCAGCAACAGATGGGCAAAGCGGTCAGCATGAACGACCTTCAGCCCGGAGACTTGGTGTTTCGTGGGAATCCGGCTTCGCATGTCGGCATCTACGTCGGCGACGGGAAGGTCCTGCATGCTCCGCAACCGGGAGAAGAGGTTCAACTGACCACGGCCTCGAGCTTCGACTCGGCGCGGCGGGTCTTCGACTCGGCAGGACAAGCGGTCGACACGGCCGGCATGTCCGTCGCCAACGGCGGCGGAATCGGGGACCAGCGCGGATCGTCGGTCGGAGGCGGCACGTCGAGCAGCCTCGGCCTGCCTGGCGGTTCGTCGGGCAGTTCTTACGGCGGCGCTTCGGCCAGCTCTTCGGGCAGCACGTCGAGTGGCAGTTCGGTCGGCTCTCCGGGTTTCAGCGGCTCGCTTTCCGGTGTCAGCGCCGGAAGCCTCGACAGCATGTGGGACAAGCTCGCGGCCTACGGCATCGACAAGGAATGGCTGCGCAAGCTGCTCGAAGAGATGGGCATCCCCGAATCGGAAATGGAGAAGATGATGACCCTGGTCCTGGGCGTCATCCAGCAGGAGTCGGGCGGCAACGCCAACGCGAAGTCCCCCGTGGGCGCCACCGGCTTGATGCAGCTGATGCCGGCGACGGCGGCCGGTCTCGGCGTCAACCCCAACGATCCCAAGGACAACGTGCGGGGCGGCGTGAAGTACCTGATGCAGCAGCTCAAGGCCTTCGACAACGACATCCCCAAGGCCCTCGCGGCCTACAACGCGGGACCCGGGAACGTCCAGAAGTACGGCGGAATCCCGCCCTTCGCCGAGACCCGAAACTACGTCGCCAAGATTACCCAGAATATCGGCCTGGCCTAACGTCGAGGGGGCGGATCCACCGGATCCGCCCCCTTCGCTATCGAAGCCTCTGCTCAAACGGCTCTTCGGAGACAAGGCGCCCTAAATGCCGGGTTTTGCGACGTATTTAATAATCTCTAAACAGAGGTTCAATGCAATTCGAACGCGCCCATAAGAAATTGCGGGGCGTTCGGACCCGATAAGCCAGAAGCGGGGCGCGAGCCCCACCCGGAGCGTTTCCGGCGCCCAGGCAGACCGATTGCCGCGCCATCGAGGAGGATCCGCATGACGACGGTTAACCGCTATCAGTCCAACAAGGTGCAGGCCACCCAGAAAGCGGAGGAGAAGCGCGATCAGGATCGCTTCATCACGCCGACCAAGGGAACAAACACCTCGGATTTCGGGATGCGCAAACATCCCATCTCAGGCGCTCATGCCATGCACAAGGGAATGGACATCGCGGCTCCAACCGGCACTCCGGTCCAGGCGACGAAGGCCGGCAAGGTCGTCGCGACAGGCTACGATGCCGACGGGGCCGGGAACTTCGTGGTCGTCGATCACGGCGGGGGCGTCAAGTCCAAGTACTTCCACCTCAACGAGATCAACGTCAAGGAAGGCCAAGATCTCAAGGCGGGTCAGCAGCTGGGGACCGTGGGCACCACGGGGGATTCCACGGGCCCCCACCTTCACTTCGAAGTGCACATCAACGGCGAGGCCGTCGATCCTGAGCCCCTCCTGCGCGGCGAAGCTCCCGTCACGCCTCCCCCTGAGGCCGGCTACTCATCGGCGGGCGATTCCTCCTCCTCGTCGCTTGGCGGCGGCTCCCGCAGCGGCCTTGGCTTGCCCGGCGGTTCGTCGGGCGGATCGTCCGGGACCTCGGCCACTCGCGGAGGCTCGTCGAGCGGCTCTTCGGGCAGCACGTCGAGTGGCAGTTCGGTCGGCTCTCCGGGTTTCAGCGGCTCGCTTTCCGGTGTCAGCGCCGGAAGCCTCGACAGCATGTGGGACAAGCTCGCGGCCTACGGCATCGACAAGGAATGGCTGCGCAAGCTGCTCGAAGAGATGGGCATCCCCGAATCGGAAATGGAGAAGATGATGACCCTGGTCCTGGGCGTCATCCAGCAGGAGTCGGGCGGCAACGCCAACGCGAAGTCCCCCGTGGGCGCCACCGGCTTGATGCAGCTGATGCCGGCGACGGCGGCCGGTCTCGGCGTCAACCCCAACGATCCCAAGGACAACGTGCGGGGCGGCGTGAAGTACCTGATGCAGCAGCTCAAGGCCTTCGACAACGACATCCCCAAGGCCCTCGCGGCCTACAACGCGGGACCCGGGAACGTCCAGAAGTACGGCGGAATCCCGCCCTTCGCCGAGACCCGAAACTACGTCGCCAAGATTACCCAGAATATCGGCCTGGCCTAACGTCGAGGGGGCGGATCCACCGGATCCGCCCCCTTCGCTTTTGGCATGCCCTTAGACCGCCCACTTGTCTCCTGGCCGGGAATAGTGCGCGCGTGCGGCCATCGCCTGGGCGGGAGTGGCCTGCCAGAAGCTGAGCTTGCGCAGGATCCCCCAGGTGCGATAGGCCTTCAGCAGTTCCGCGGGTTTGCGAAGCTGCCAGGCACGCTCCATCGCCAAGCTCCAGAGTGACTTATGCGCCTGCTCAGGCTGGATGAATTGCGAGAAGCTCAGGTTCATGGCCCAGTACCGCTTGAAAGCCTCCTCTTGGCTGAGAGGGGCGACGTCGTGCATGCGGCTCGAATAGTCGAGAACCACCTGATAGCCTTCGCAGAGCACGCGGTAGGCCCATTGGCGATCCACGCAGACGGAGAGCCGTTCGTCGAAGGCATAGAGGTTCCAGACGTCGCGGCGCACGGCGAGGTTCTCGAGGCAGAGCCCGAACTGCGGGGCGCAAAGGAAGCCGGCAAGGTCCTGGACGTAACTGGGCTGCTGCACGGAGAGCTTGCCCGGCTCCCAACCCTCACCGGAGACCGCCGCGATACGCGTGTCCGAGAAGTGCTTGAGGAGATGGTAGAGCCACTGACCGTCGCGTGGCAGGCGCTTGTTGCTCACGATCACCATGTAGTCCGATTCGGAGCGCTGGGCCGCCAGGTTGATGCCCGATCCCGGGCTGGTGCCGGGCGTCAAGGCGAGCGTGGTGATGGGGTACTCGGCCTGCACCTCAGCAAGATCGACCGGCGGCTCATGATGGACGACGGTCACCTCCATGGCTGGGTTGCGCTGGTCGTAAAGGTAGGAGACGAGGGGCTGAATGCCCCCCTGGGGATGGTCAACGCGGATGATGATCTGCAGCGTCGGAGTCATGGCCGCCCTCCTCATCGGATTCCCGCTAGCACGCTTCCCGGAGACCTAAGGCCCGCTTGGGTGACTGTGCCCATCTTCGTCCAGGGAGCAAGCGAGGGGAACGGCCAGGCTGGCCCAGCGCTGTTGGTGGTTTTGGAGAGACGTTGAGGCGTCGCCATGGCATGCGCCACGCGCGTCACGCGGAGGCGGAAGCGGGCACGAGCGGGAAAAGGCGAGGGACGTGTTCGGCTAGAAGACGCCCTCGCGCCGCAGGGTGGCGATCGCCTCCGGTGCATACCCCAGCCGCGCAAGCGTTTCCAGGGGATCTGCGGCCTGCTCGGAGGAGGAGGCGAAGCCGCTGAAGCGCGGCCCCTCTCCGGCATCGAGGGTCACTTGCTGGCCCAAACCGAAACGCTCCCGGTGCAGCAAGGCGGCGAGGATCCCGCTGATGGCGGCCCAAGGCAAATCTGCTTCGGCGGAGCGGCAGATGATCAGCATGGGGTTGTACTCTTGCAGCAGGGCGAGGTCGACATCCTCGCGGGTGACGAGGACATCGACTTCCTGAACCAGCATGAGCAAGATGCGTCGCCCTTCGGGATGATCGAGCCGGAGGCTGGGCGGCGGCATCAGGCGCTCAGCCCCCCAGAGGCCGAGGACCTGCGCGCAAGGGGAGCCCTCGCGCGGGGCCGAGAGGTCGAGGATCTTGAGACCGGCTAAGGGCAGGTTCGACATCAGGGCGTCTCCTCGTTCGGGTTTCGCCATTGTAGCGCAAGTCTCCCCCTGGCGGGGCAGGGGTGAAGATTCGGCAAGGGTATGGTACGCTGCTTGGATTCAGCGCCCGCGGCTGTTGTGAAGCGCCTGCGGCCAAAGGTTAGTAAGGCGCGCGTTAGCCGTCACATGCGCGAATTGGACGGGGATAAGATAAGCTGCTGTCCTGCAACAACGACGTTCGCTCTAGAAAAGGGGATACCTCATGCCAGTTCTCGAACTCAACCGTCACGAGCAGAAACTTCTTCAGGAGGCCGTCCAGAAGTTCATGGACCAGAACCGGACGCCGGATGTCTGGCTTCCCGGCCAGCAGACGCTCGCGGCGCTCAACGTTCGCGCCAAGGGCCCGGCGGCCATCAAGGCGCTTTTGCCTCCGCAGGCCGTGGGCTTGATTCGTGCGGCGATCGCCGGTAACGAAGCCCAGGAGGCCGCGAGCATCCTCGCCAAGCTTCCTTCGAAGTAACTCAACTAAAAAAAGGGCCCGGGGCAATTGCCCCGGGCCCTTTCTTGCGAGGGTTTACTTGACCGCCGCGAGCTTCTTCATGCGCTCGACGACCAGGTCGCCGATCTGCGCAGTGGTATCCGCGACCGGCACGCCCGCCGCGATCAGCGCGTCGACCTTGCCCTGCGCGGTGCCCTTGTTGCCGGAGACGAGCGCGCCGGCGTGGCCCATGCGCTTGCCTTCGGGAGCGGTACGACCCCCGATGAAGCCGACGACCGGCTTGGTCATGTGGTTCTTGATGTAGTCGGCGGCGTCTTCCTCGGCCGAACCGCCGATCTCACCGGCCATGACGACCAGCTCGGTCTCGGGATCGGCCTCGAAGGCCTTGAGGACGTCGACGAAGTTGGTCCCGATGATCGGGTCGCCGCCGATGCCCACGATGGTGGACTGGCCGTAGCCGCGGTTGGTGAGGTCAGCCGCGATCTCGTAGGTGAGGGTGCCGGAGCGGGAGACCACGCCGACGGAGCCCTTCTTGAAGATCATCGCGGGCATGATGCCAAGCTTGGCTTCACCGGGGGTGGTGAGGCCGGGGCAGTTGGGCCCGATCAGGCGGCTCTTGGACTTCTCGAGGACGGGGAAGACGCGCATCATGTCGAGGGTGGGGATGCCCTCGGTGATGCAGACGATCAGGGGGATCTCCGCGTCGAGCGCCTCGAGGATCGAGTCGGCCGCGAACGGGGGCGGAACGAAGATGATGGAGGCATTGATCTCGGGATGTGCCTCGAGGGCTTCCTTGGCCGTGTTGTAGACGGGCACGCCGTGCTCGGTCTTCATGCCGCCCTTGCCGGGGGTGAGACCCGCCACCACCTGGGTGCCGTACTCGATCATCTGGGAGGTGTGGAAGGATCCCTCGCGGCCCGTGATGCCTTGCACCAGGAGGCGCGTGTCGTTGTTGATGAAGATGCTCATTCGTTAAACCTCAACTATCCAATCACTAGCGGACGGCAGCGCCGTAGCCGACTTCGACCACCTTGCGGGCGGCCTCCTGCATGCTCGCGGCGGGAATGAGCTTGGTGCCTTCCAGCAGCTTGCGGCCTTCCGCCTCGCGGGTGCCCGAGAAACGGACGACGATGGGCACCTTGATGTCCATGGTGCTGGTGGCTTCCAGGATGCCCTTGGCCACTTCGTCGCAGCGGGTGATGCCGCCGAAGATGTTGATGAGCACGGCCTTGATCTTGGGCTCCATCAGGACGACCTCGAGGGCGTTGCGCACGACTTCGGCCTTGGCGCCGCCGCCGATGTCGAGGAAGTTGGAGGGCTGACCGCCCTCGCGGCTCACGGCGTCCAGGGTGGTCATGACCAGGCCGGCGCCGTTGCCGATGATGCCGATGTCACCAGAGAGGTGAACGTAGGTGAGGCCGCGGGTGCGCGCCTCGTCCTCGATGGCGTTGTCCTCTTCGGACTCCTGCCACGGGGCGAGCTCGGGCTGACGGAACAGGGCGTTGTCGTCGATGTCCATCTTGCAGTCGGCGGCGATGACGTCGCCTTCCTTGGTGATGACCAGCGGGTTGATCTCGGCCAGGGTGGCATCCGAACCCACGAAGGCGTTGTAGAGGCCGCGCAGGAACTTGGTGATGGGCTTGACGTAGTTCTTGTCGAGCTTGGCGCCGAAGATCAGGTCGCGGATCTGGTAGTCCTGCAGGCCCATGGTCGGATCCACCCAAACGCGGGCAATCTTCTCGGGGGTCTTCTCGTTGACTTCCTCGATGTCCATGCCGCCCTCGGCCGAGACCATCACGATGATCTGGCGGGTGTCACGGTCGAAGAGCATACCAAGGTAGTATTCCTTATCGATGTTGATCGCACCTTCGACCAGCACCTTCTTGACCTTCAAGCCCTTGAGGTCCATGCCCAGGATCTGCTTGCCGACTTCGAAAGCCTCAACCGGGGTCTTGCCCAGCTTGACGCCGCCTGCCTTGCCGCGGCCGCCGACGTGGACCTGAGCCTTCACGACCACGGTTCCACCGAGCTGCTCGGCGATCTCCTTGACCTGGTCGGGGGTATAGGCAACCTGACCCTTGGTCGTGGCGACTCCGTACTTCTGGAGGACCAGCTTGCCTTGAAATTCGTGGATCTTCATCCTGTCGATCTCCTTGTGGTGCGATGGAGGAGCGATCGGCCTTGCAGCCGAGGCTTGCTCGTCCATGATACCAACAAGAGGCACTCTATGCCAGGGTTTAGATGAGGTAAAGGAGCTCGTGAATCGCATGGGGCAGGGAGCGACAGCGCATTGTTCGCGTCATGGAACTGTCCTAGACTTTTCCCCACGCATCCCATCTCCCCCAAGGAGGAAACATGAACAGCCAAACCGTGAAGAACCTGAGTGTCATGGCGTTCTGGGCTGGAGCCGCCTCCGTGGTCGTCTCCGGTGGCATCTACTTGGCGGATCTCATGCGGGGCTCCACCAGCAGCAAGCGCCGCGAAGGCAGCCTTTTCGTCGGGCTCTGGGCGCCGTCCTTCTTCGCGCTCTCCGAGATGCTCGATCGCATCGCCGAGCAAGACGATCACTACATGGGCATCAGCATCACCGAGAAGAAGGTCGGACTGCCCCTTACCGAGCAAGCTCGGGAACTCATTCGCCGTTGACCCCCGGGGGGAGCTTCAGGCTCCCCCGCCTTCAGGAGGGACGCCATGCTTGCACGCGCGGCCTGTGGCCTGGGCATCGGTCTCGTCGCCGGTTTGGTGGGAACCGCCGCCATCACGCTCTCCCAGCAGATCGCCATGCGCTTTCAAGGGAGGAAACCCTCGTCATCGCCCGTCAAGGCGGTATCGAAGGTCTTCGGCATCCAACCCATCGACATGGCGGCCGAAGCGCGACTCAACACCTTGGTTCATTGGGGTTATGGCACCACTTGGGGGGCGGCACGCGGTCTCATGACCGTCTTCGGGCTTCGCGGTCCGTGGGCTGACGTCATCCACTGGGGCGCCGTCCAGGGAACGGCGATGGTCATGCTTCCGGGCTTGAAAGTCGCCCCGCCGGTACGGGAATGGGGGGCCACGGATATCCTCGTGGAGGGCCTTCACCACGTGGTTTACGTCACTGCGGTCGGCCTCACGAGCGACGCGCTCTGCCGCAGCCTTGCTTCCGCGCAGCCGCCCTCGCGGCTTCCTTGGGCCATGCTTGCCTCGGGGGTTCTCGCCGAAGGCCTGCGGCGCACGTCCCGGCGACGTCCCGAGCGAATCTCCCGCCTATCGGATCGCGTCCGAACGAGCTGGCATGAGGTCTCCGAGCGCCTCCCCGTAGGCGCCGGGAGGTAAGGATGAAGACGCTCGGAAAGACGGCCTTCTGGCTCACTCTCGCCGGGGGAGTCGCCCTCGCCGCGACCCGACTCGGCGCGAAACGGGAAGCGTCGCTGGCGGACCATGTGGTCCTCATCACCGGCGGGTCGCGAGGCCTCGGGCTCTTGATGGCTGAGGAGTTCGCACGCCAGGGGGCCCGAATCGCGATCTGCGCGCGGGATACCCTCGAACTGGATCGCGCGCGCCAGCGTCTGGAGGCCATGGGAGCCGAGGTGCTGGCGATTCCTTGTGACGTCTCTCGTCAAGACCAGGTGGAAAGCATGGTCGCCGAGGTCGAGGAGCGCTACGGCCGGATCGATGTGCTCGTCAACAATGCCGGGATCATTCAGGTTGGCCCCCTCGCGACGATGACGCCCCAAGACTTCGAAGCCATCATGGCGGTGAACTTCTTCGGAGCGGTCTACACGACGCTGGCCGTCCTGCCGGGAATGCGGCAGCGAGGCTACGGGCGGCTCGTCAACATTGACTCCATCGGAGGGCGGGTCGCCACTCCGCATCTCATCCCGTACGACGCGGCGAAGTTTGCCCTGCGGGGCTTCTCCGAAGGCATCAGAGCTGAGCTCGCCCAGGACGGGATCAGCGTCACGACCGTCCTTCCCGGTTTGATGCGCACGGGTTCTCCCGAGAACGCGCTCTTCAAGGGACGCCAAGCCGCCGAGTACACCTGGTTCGCCATCGCGGATTCGCTTCCTTTGCTTTCGATGGATGCCAACCGAGCGGCCGAGCGCATCGTGCAAGCCTGTCGGCGCGGAGAAGCGGAGATTACCCTGACCTTGCGCGCCAAGGTCATCGGTCTGCTACACGACCTGGCTCCGTCCTTCACCATGGGGCTTTTCTCGATCGCCAACCGTTTCCTCCCCCAGCCGGACGGCGCAGGCAAGGCCGCTGCCCGCGGCATGGATCTCGTGAGCCCGCTCGCCCCGTCGTGGTGGACCCATTGGACCAGCGACGCCGCGAAACGGACCAACCAGTTCGGGGGCGGCCATGTGCCGCATCCCGAACATGCCGAGCGGATGGGCCTGAAGCCGCGCGACTGAACTCGCTTCCCGGGGGACGCTGCGGGATCGGAGCCGGCGGATTCCGCGTGGAAACTTGGCTGCAAGGTTATTGATGTAGTAATGTTTAATCGAATTTGAGTCTGGGCATGCAGGGAGGGTGGACGCACCCTTCATGGAGGGCCCCATGATACGCATGACGCATTCAACGACTCCCTTGCCTCATCCGCCTCCCGACCAACGAACCGAACCGGATCTCCCGCTCGCGTCCGAGGCAAAGACCGAGCCCTCCAAGCCTCCCGAGCCCGACGTCAGCAGTACGATCTGGAAGGGTATGGAGGCGCTACTTGCGATGAGCGTTGCCAAGAAACCCAAAGGTCTCAATGTCGTCTTGCAGGGCCAAGGACTTAGCAACGCCTGCGGCACGACGAGCCTCGCCATGCTCTTGAGCTACTGGGGCATCCAAACGAATCACGATGCGATCGACGCCGTGATCCGCCGTACGAACATGCCGACCGCTCCCGATGACCTCGTCCGGTACGCGGAAAACTTAGGCTTGCGGGCCAGCCTGAAGACGGATGCGGGACTCGAAGACCTCGCGGCAATGCTCGACCAGGGCGTGCCGGTCCAGGTGCTGATCGATCCCATGGATCCAAGCGGCCACCCTCCCGGTAATCCCAATGATGCGATTCTGCACTACGTCAATGTGACGGGCTACCAGCGGGGCCCGGACGGCCGAATCTCGCGGCTCACGATTTGCGACCCGGGAAATGTCGGGCGCCGATACTCCATGACGGCTGCGGAGTTCGAGAAAGTCTGGTCCAACCTCAAGCTCATGGGCCTCGACACGGGCATCAACCGGCTCATGATCGCCGTGGCGCCTGCCGACGATCGCGTGATCGTCGGGCTTGACGGCAAGTCCCGGAAGGCGTGTGACCTCTACTTGCCCAAGGCTGAGGGGCGCGCGGCTTTCTCGCCCGCGATGCCGGCTCGGGTGACGATGCAAGGCCTCGCCAACGTCATGAACGGATGGGCAGGCTTCGACCTGGGTTCGATGCTCGGCGGGAGTATCCAGTTCCTGGTCGGCGGGATGGCGAGCCTGCCGGGAGCGGGCATCCGTGCCCTCGTCAAAGGCCTTTGGGGATCCGACGCAGTTGCCGACATGGCGGGAAAGGCCGTCTCGACGGTCATGGCCCCGTTTGCCGCAATGGGAGAGGCGGTCGGCGGCGCGGTGCAGGCCGTGGGGAACGCTGTTTCGGACGGGCTCAAGGCGGTCGGAAACTTCTTGAAGTTCTGGTAGGTCGGCCCTGAGCGGGGCCGCCGCAATGCGAAGGCCTCCGCCCGGAGGCGGAGGCCTTTCGCGAGGTTGCGATCAGCGCTGGCAGAGTTCGAGTAGCACGCCGCCGGTCGATTTGGGATGGACGAAGGCGATGAGTGCGCCGCCGGCTCCCTTGCGCGGAGCCTCGTCGATGAGCTGGGCGCCTTCGGCCTTGAGCTTGGCGAGGGCCGCCGCGATGTCCTGGACGCCCAGGGCGACGTGATGGATGCCTTCCCCGCGTTTCTGCGACGTGATGGATGCCTTCCCCGCGCTTCTCAAGGAACTTCGCTACCGGGCTGTCGGGGCTGGTGGGCTCCAGCAGTTCGATCCGGCTCTCTCCGACCGGGAAGACGGCGGTGCGAACCTTCTGGTCCGCGACTTCCTCGATCTCATGGAGTTCGAGGCCGAGCATACCGGTGTAGAGGGGCATGGCCGCCTCGATGGAGCGGACGGCGATGCCGAGGTGATCGATCTTGCCGATCTGGGCGATTTCAGGATTCAGCATCTTAGCCCTCCGCAGCCCGATAGGTGCCGAAGACGCCCCGCAGGGTGTCGCAGATCTCGCCGACCGTCGCGTACTCCTTGACGGCCACGTAGATGGCGGGAAGCAGGTTCTCGGAGCCCTCGGCCCGGCGCTTGATCTCGGCCAGGGCCTGGGTCACGGCGGCGTTGTCGCGGCGCTCGCGAAGCGCGGCGAGGCGCGCCTTCTGGTCCTGCTCGACCGAAAGATCGATCTTCTGGATGGCGACATGCTCCTCGGACTCCGACTGGAAGCAGTTGACCCCGACCACGAAGCGCTCCTTGCGCTCGACCTGGCGCTGGTACTGGAACGCGCTCTCGTGGATCTCGCGCTGGAAGTAGCCCTTCGAGACGCAGGCGATCACGCCGCCCTGCTTCTCAATCTCGTCGAAGTAGCGCTGAACGCCTTCTTCGATCTGGTTGGTGAGGGCTTCGATGTAGTACGAGCCGGCCAGGGGGTCGACCGTGGCGGTGGCGCCGGATTCGAAGGCGATGATCTGCTGGGTGCGCAGCGCCGTGAGAGCGGACGCCTCGGTGGGGAGGGCGATCGCCTCGTCCTTGCTGTTGGTGTGCAGGGACTGCGTGCCGCCCAGCACCGCCGCGAGGGCCGACAGGGCCGTCCGGACGATGTTGTTGTCGGGCTGCTGGGCCGTCAACGACGAGCCCGCGGTCTGGGTGTGGAAGCGCAGCTGCAGGGACTTGGGATCCTTGGCTCCGAAGCGCTCCTTCATGATGCGCGCCCAGATGCGACGGGCGGCCCGGAACTTCGCCACTTCCTCCAGGACGTCGGTCCAGGCACAGAAGAAGAAGCTGAGCTGCGGGGCGAACTTGTCGACGTCGAGTCCCGCTTGAACGGCGGCTTCGACGTAGGCAATCGCGTCGGCCATGGTGAAGGCGACTTCCTGGATGGCGGTCGCTCCGGCCTCGCGCATATGGTAGCCCGAGATGGAGATGGTGTTCCAGCGGGGCATGGTCTCGGCGCAGTAGGCGAAGATATCGGTGATGACGCGCATCGAGGCCGCGGGCGGGTAGATGTACGTGTTGCGGGCGACGTACTCCTTGAGGATGTCATTTTGAATCGTGCCCGTGAGCGATTCGGGGCTGACGCCCTGCTTCTCGGCCACGGCTTGGTACATGCAGAGCAGCACGCTCGCCGGGGCGTTGATGGTCATCGAGGTCGAGACCTTGTCGAGCGGGATACCCTCAAACAAGAGCTCCATGTCGGCCAGGGAGTCGATGGCGACGCCCGTGCGGCCGACCTCGCCGCCGGCGAGGCCGTGGTCCGAATCGTAGCCCATCTGGGTGGGCAGGTCGAACGCGGTGCTCAGGCCCGTCTGTCCTTGCGAAAGCAGGTACTTGAAGCGGGTGTTGGTCTCCTTGGCGGTCCCGAAGCCCGCGTACTGGCGCATGGTCCAGAGGCGGCCGCGGTACATCGTCGGCTGCACGCCCCGGGTGTAGGGGTACTCACCCGGATAGCCGAGGTCGCGGTCGTAGTCCAAGCCGGAGAGGTCTTCCGGGGTGTAGAGCCGGTCGACGGGCGTGGCGGAGCCGGTGAAGCCCGCCTCGGGACGCTCGGGGTTCTTGGCGAGCCGGGGCTCGACGGCCCGGGCCTCCCAGTCCTTCTTGCTCATGTCTTTCGTCTTCATTAGGCAATCACCGCGAGAACCGCGCCTCCTTCGACCGTCTGGCCGGCCTCACAGCCGAGCGACTGGACGACGCCGGCGACGGGGGCCAGGATTTCGGTTTCCATCTTCATGGCCTCGAGCACGAGGAGGGCCGTACCGGCCTCCACGCTCTGGCCGATCTCGACGAGGACCCGCTGGACCATGGCGTGCATGGGGGCAGTCAGCGTGCCCGAAGCGGCTCCGCCGCCGGCGGAACCGGACCGGGGGCGCTTCGGCTTGGCCGCGGCGGCCACCGTGGCCGTGGCGGTGCCGCCCTTCTCGGCGACCGAGACGGTGAAGAGCTGGCGGTTGACTTCCACGCGGAACTCGCGAGAGGGGCCGAACGCGGGGCCTTCCTCGGCGGGAGCGGCCGACGGAGCAGCCGGCGCGAGCGCGGCGAGCTCCTCGCGGGTCAGGTCCTGGCCGATGAAGTGGGTGGACATGTCGCCCGACAGGAACTTGGGATGCTCGAGGATCCGCTTGAAGAGGGGCACCGTGGTGGGGACGCCTTCGATTTCGAGCTCGTTGAGCGCGCGCTTCATGCGGGCGATCGCCTCTTCGCGATCCGAGCCCCAAGTGACGACCTTGGCCAGCAAGGAGTCGTACATCTCAGGCACCTTCCAGCCCGAGTAGACGGCGGCGTCCACGCGGATGCCGGGGCCTTCGGGGGCCACGTAGCGGGTGACCAGGCCGGGGCTGGGGCGGAAGTTCTGGGCGGGATCCTCGGCGTTGATGCGGCATTCGAGGGACCAGCCGATGGGCTGGAGACCTTTCAGGCGCTCGGGCACGCGGCCGCCGGCGGCAATCCGGATCTGCTCCTTGACGAGGTCCACGCCGTAGACCATCTCGGTGACGGTGTGCTCGACCTGGATGCGGGTGTTCATTTCGAGGAAGTAGAAGTCGCCGTCCTGGAAGAGGAACTCGCAGGTGCCCGCGGAGTCGTAGCCCACGGCCTGGGCCATTTTGACGGCGGTCTCGCCCATGGCCTGGCGCAGCTCGGGGGTGAGGGCGACGGAGGGGGCTTCTTCGATCAGCTTCTGGTGGCGGCGCTGGATGGAGCATTCGCGCTCGCCGAGGTGGATGACCGTGCCGTGCTTGTCGGCGAGGATCTGGACCTCGATGTGGCGGGGGCGGCCCAGGTAGCGCTCCATGTAGACTTCGCCGTTGCCGAAGTAGGATTCGCCTTCGCGGATGGCCTTGGCGAGGGCGGCTTCGGCGGCTTCGGGGCCGTTGACGACGACCAGGCCGCGGCCTCCGCCGCCGGCGGCGGCCTTGATGGCGACGGGCCAGCCGTGCTCATGGCCGAAGGCGACGACGGCCGCGGGGTCGGTCACGGCTTCGGTGGTGCCGGGGACGATTGGGACGCCCGCTTCCTTGGCGACGCGGCGGCTGACGGTCTTGGAGCCCATGAGGGCGATCGCCTCGGGCTTGGGGCCGATCCAGGTGAGGCCGGCGGCCTCGCAGGCGCGCGCGAAGTCGGGGCTTTCCGCGAGGAAGCCGTAGCCGGGGTGAATGGCGTCGGCGCCGGCGCGCAGGGCGATCTCCACGAGGCCGGGGATGTCGAGGTAGGAGGTGGGCAGGTGGAATGCCTGGTCCGCGAGGCGGACGTGGCGGGATTCCCGGTCGGGGTCGGTGTAAACGGCCACCGTGGCGATGCCGAGTTCCTGGCAGGCGCGGATCACCCGGAGGGCGATCTCTCCACGGTTGGCGATGAGCACTTTCGAAAGCATGTGTGGATATCCTATTCGCAAGGCTGCGTCGTTGCAGCGGGTGCGCCATGTCCTTGATCAAGACGGGCCGTCCCCATGATACCAGCAGTCAGGAGGGGTTCAGTAGTCCCGGCGCAATTTTTCTGAGGCCGAGCGAGGCCGCGGGGCCTTGCAACCCTAGCCCGACTCCTGCCAAGACCCCTTGGCCAACTGGATCTCGGCAAGTCCGAGGGCCGCACCCTATGCTGGGGGCGATGAGAGCGAACTTCGGGCCGATGGGCCAGGCAATCTTCGGGCACGGGGGCATCGCGCGCGGCGGCCTTGGTCCCGGTGCGGCCGTGCGTAAGCGGCTGACGCGGCCTTGGGGGCTGCTTGCGCTGCTGCTTCCCTTGCTGGGGGCATGCGCGCCGCTGACGACCTCTCCCTCCGAGCCCGGTCCCGCGTCGCCGGCGATCCCCGCCCCCTTCGAGAATTACGATCCCGTGCGCCCTCCGGCGTACAAGCGGGCCCCGCAACCGCGCCCGACGCCGGCGTCGGGCGAGCGGCGCAAGGAGGCCGAGCCTGCTTTCAGGGGCATCCTGCGTCCGGCGCCCCCCGCCACGCCCGAGGGGCGGGCTCAGCGGGATACCAAAGTCGAGTAACGGGGACGGCGAGCTATGCTCCGGTTCGTTATCAGCCGGAGAAGGGCCGCTTTCTTGGCGTGCGCATTGCGGCGGAAGCCCAGGGCGAGGTAGCATGGCCGCATGTCGACGAACGTTTCTGATTCTCTCACTCCCGAGGCCTTTTCCACCCCGTTGCTGCAGTGGTTTCGTGCTGAGCAGCGCGCCATGCCGTGGCGGGGAGCCCGTGATCCCTACTTCATCTGGGTTTCGGAGGTCATGCTCCAGCAAACCCAGGTCGCCACGGTCATTCCCTATTACGAGCGCTTCATGGCGCGCTTTCCCACGATCCAGGCGCTGGCCGAGGCTCCCCTCGACGACTTGCTGAAGCACTGGGAGGGCCTGGGGTATTATTCGCGGGCTCGTAACCTCCAGAAGGCGGCCCAGCAGGTGGTCTCCGAGCATGAGGGTCGCTTTCCGCGGGACTACGCGGCGATTCGGGCGCTTTCGGGGATCGGGGATTACACGGCGGGGGCGATCGCCTCGATCGCGTACAACGAGCCTCGGCCCGCGGTGGATGGCAACGTCTTGCGCGTGCTCTCGCGCTGGTTCCGGATTGCCGAGGACGTCACCAAGCCTCAGGCGAAGCGGATATTCGAAGAGCTCGCCGTCCGGCTCATTCCGGAAGGGCATGCCTGGGAGTTCAACCAGGCGTTGATGGAGCTGGGAGCGTTGATTTGCTCTCCGCGACGCCCCCGCTGCGCGGCCTGTCCGGTGGCGGAAGCCTGCCGGGCGCATCTGGTCGGGGATGTCGACGCCTATCCGGTCAAGACCAAGAAAGCTCCGCCCCGTCCGGTTCGCTTCGCGGTGGCGGTGCTGGCGCGTGGGGAATCGGTCTGGATCGTGAGGCGGCCCGCTGAAGGCCTCCTTGGTGGCCTTTGGGAGTTTCCGGCGTTGCCGATGGATGAGGATGGGGATGCCGCGGCGCTTCTCGAGGCCGGCCTGAAGCTGAGGCGGCTGAACTGGGCGCCCTTGTGCACGGTCCAGCACACGTACACGCATATGAAGGCCACGATGCAGGTCCTCAGGGCCGAGCTGCCTGACGGCCATGACCTCGCCCCAGACGACGATCGGCGCTGGGTGCCGGTCGAGGACCTCGGGTCCTACGCCTTCTCCAACGCCAATCAGAAGATTATTTCGGCCCTCGATTTGGGCCCCTTGTTCAGGCTGCCGAAAGCCTAGCGCGCGCCGCCGGGAGTCTCGGTGGCGACCAGTTCGGCGCGAACGGCCATCTGCGCCGCGATGTAGCCGGCCAGCATGCCGTCCTCGAACTGAAACCGGTTATCGGCTTCGAGCTTCGGGAAGTCATGAGGGTTCAGGAGGTCGTCCCCGCCGATTGCGGGGTAGTGCTCGCGGGCGATGTTCAGGATCTTCTTGCGCTGGTAGGAGATCATTTCGTCGAAGAGCTTGTCCAGTTTCTCGCGGAGCTGGGTGGAGTTCGAGCTGTCCATGGGTCTCATCCTCTTTGGCGGAGCGTTTTTTGGCGTCACTGCAGGGGACGCCCCGTGGATCCTAGCACGAATCCAAGCGGGAGTTCACGCGGGCCGGTAGAATAGGACCGAATCGAGAGGAGTCCTGATGCCTGAATTGCCTGAAGTTGAAACCATTCGCAACGATCTGGAGCCGCTTTTGGTCGGGCGCCGCGTCACCCGCGTCGACCTGCTCGTCGAACTCGACTTCCAGGCGCGCTATGTCCGGCTCGACGAGGCCGTGGGCCGCAGCATTCGTGCCTTGCGCCGCCGCGGCAAGTACTTGATCGCCGACCTCGGGGACCGCGAGCTGATCGTCCACCTCGGCATGACGGGACAAGTGGGCGTGAAGGCCACGGATCCCGGGCTCAAGCATCTTCGCGTTGCGTTCACGCTGGATGACGGAGCGGTTTTCTTCTTTGCCGACCAGCGGCGCTTCGGCAAGATTCACGTCGTGGCGCCCGGCGACTACGCGGCCATGCCGACCCTGGCCGAAATGGGCCCCGAGCCCATGGAGAAGGAGTTCCGCTTCGAGCCCTTCGCGGCGGCCATGAGCACGGCGTCGAACGTCAAGGCCGTCCTCTTGAGTCAGAAGCCGGTCTCAGGACTCGGCAACATCTACGTCGACGAGGCCTTGCACCTGGCCAAGATCCATCCGGCGCGCGGCCACCTCACGCGCGCCGAGGCCAAGCGACTCTTCCAAGCGATCCCGCAGGTCCTTTCCACCGGCATCACGAACCGGGGGACGACCTTCAAGGACTATCGCGACGGAATGGGCAACTACGGAACCAACCAGGACTTCCTGCTCGTCTACGATCGTGCCGGCGAGCCATGCCGGACCTGCCAGACCCCGATCATCAAGCTGCGGGTGGCCCAGCGCGGGACCTATGTCTGTCCGCGCTGCCAACGTCCTTAAAGCTGGTGCCGGCGGGGTTCGGCAACCCTGACGCCATGCCGCTCGGATGCTAAGATAGGGAGTCTTCCTCGCGTCCGACAGGAGGTTCGACTTGGCCCGAACGCGCGTCCTCATGCTTTCCGCCGTCCTGGCGCTGGCTCCCATGACGCTGCCCGGGGAGGCGGCTCCGAAGGCGAAGCCGCCGCTCAACGTCGCCATCATCTGGCATCAGCACCAGCCGATGTATCCCAAGGAGCCGGCCTCCAACATCTACACGATGCCCTGGGTGCGCCTGCATGCCGCCAAGGACTACGTGGACATGGCGGCGATCGCCGAGCGTTACCCGTCGCTTCGGATGACCTTCAACCTCACGCCGGTCCTGCTCGAACAGGTCCTCGATTACGCTAAAGGCGCCACGGACCGCGCCTTCATCATCGCCCAGAAGCCGGCCATGGCTCTGGATGCCGACGACAAGGCCACCCTCGAAGCCAAGTTCTTCGACGTCTCCGAGGCGATGCTCAAACGCTTCCCGACCTACGCCGCCCTCAAGGCCAAGCCACGCAAAGCTTACACCATCCAAGACTGGCGGGATCTCCAGGTCTGGTTCAACCTGGCCTGGCTGGATCCTGACGTCCTGGCCGAGGAGCCGTTCAAGGACATGGTCCGCAAGGGCCGCGGTTTCAGCGAGAACGACAAGGCGCGCGTGCTCAACCAGCATCTGGCGATGCTCAAAGCCATCGTCCCTTTGCACCGCCGGCTTCAGGACAAGGGCCTGATCGAGGTCTCGACCACTCCCTACTTCCATCCCATCCTGCCGCTGATTCACGACACCGATTCCGCCCGGGAGGCCATGCCCGGGGCGCGCCTGCCGCTCGCCCGCTTCCAGCAGCCCGACGATGCCCGCCGCCATGTTCAGATGGCCACGCAGCATTACCAGGACCTCTTCGGGCGCGCCCCGCGCGGCATGTGGCCCGGGGAGGGCTCCGTCGGGCAGGCGGTGGCCCCCATCTTCAAGGAGGAGCGCATCTCCTGGATCGCGTCTGACGAAGAGGTGCTCGGGAACTCCATCGGCACGACGCTTCGCAAGGGCGAGAGTCTCGCACGCCCCGACTTGCTGTACCGTCCCTATCAGATCAAGGACGGCCCCGCGATATTCTTCCGCGACCGGCGCCTGTCGGATGATATCGGCTTTCGCTACTCCAAGATGTCCGGGAAAGCCGCCGCCGCCGACCTGCTCGGCAAGTTGAAGCAGGCGTGGACCACCTCGCCGGCGGGCGAGTCCAGCCTCGTGACGATCGTCCTCGATGGCGAGAACGCCTGGGAAAACTACCCGGATGACGGCAAGGAGTTCTTTCACACCCTCTACAAGGGCCTCACGACGTCGAGCTGGGTGAAGACCGTGACTCCGAGCGAGGTCCTCACGAAGCAGAAGCCGACGCCGCTGCCGCACCTCTGGGCCGGCTCCTGGATCGGGGCCGACTTCTCCACCTGGATCGGCGAAGACGAGGAGAACCAAGCCTGGGACTTGCTCGAAGCCGCACGTGATGCCCTCGATCGTTACCGGATGCGCCATGGAACCAATGCAAAATTCGAAAAAGCGCGCCGCATCTTGATGGCAGCCCAGGGCAGCGATTGGTTCTGGTGGTATGGCAAGGATCAGGACTCGGGCCGGGACGAGGAGTTCGACCAGGCGTTCCGGGGCCTCCTCAAGGAAGCCTATGCCGTGATGGGAGAGGTGGCTCCGACCGTCCTCGACGTCCCCATCGTCCAGGTCGCGACGGCGGTGGACCGGGCGCCCGAGGCGCTGATGACCCTGCCCCTGGATGGCAAGCTCGGGCCCGAATGGGATCTCGCCGGCCGCATCAACGCGACGGGCGGAGCCATGGCCGAAGGCCAGCGGGTCTTCGACTCGCTTCGCTACGCCTGGGACGATCAGGCGATCTACCTGGCCTTCGCGTATGCCAAGAAGCCCGTCCCCATGGACCTCTACGTGGGCTTGCCCGCAGGAGGTGAGGCCAAGATGACGCCTCCCATCCCGTTCGCCAGCCAGTTCCGGATCGCCGTGAATCCGACGTCCCGGCAGGCCGAGCTTTGGCAGGGCGATCGCAAGCTCCAAAAGCTCGACGTCACGACGGGCGCCACGCATGTCGAGCTCAAGCTCCCCTGGAGCGTACTGGGCGCCCAGCGCGGAGAACCGGTCTTGCTCGCGGCCAACGCTGCCGGCTCGGTCTTTCCGTCTCGTCCCCTGAAGCTCGCGGCACCGCCCCCGAGCGGTCCCGTGCTCGTGGCCTTCGACGATCCGGAAGGCGACGCCCTGGGGGCCGGCAAGCTGGTCCCCCCGGCCAACCCCGTCTTCAAGCTTCCGAACTTCGACCTGCGGCGGGTCGAGGTGAGCGAGGCCGATGGCGATTGGCTCTTCACGTTCCGGCTGGGGCAGATCGACAACCCCTGGAACTCTCCGACCGGATTGAGCCTCGCGACCTTGGACCTGTACCTTGCGACCGAAGAGACCTCCGAGGGTTTGAGTGCCTTGCTTCCGGGCCGGCGTGCGAAGTCCGCGACGCCCTGGACCCATGCGCTCTGGATCGAGGGCTGGCAGAGCGGCCTCTACCGCGGGGACGGCCAGAAGATCACCGAGATCCGAACCGTCGTCGATCCCCTGGGGCGCCGGGTCGTGGCCTCGGTGCCCAAGACGCTGCTTCCGGGGCATCCCCGTCAATGGAAGTACCTGGCCTTCACCCTGGCGCAAGATGGCTTCGCTTTGGGACGTGTGCGAACGCTGACGTCAAAGCAGAACTTCGAGCATTTCGGCGGAAACGCCGCCCCGATCCTCGACCTGCTGGCCGAGGGCGAGGATCAGAAGCTCCTCTTGAAGCCGATCGCCGACAAGACGATCCTGCCGCTGCGGGCCGCACCGTCGCGCGACTGAGGGGATTCAAAGGCCGGATGCTGGGCTGAGCTGGCCGACGCGAAGGCCCCGCGGCGTCGTCGACGCTGCGGGGCCGATGGTTTGAGCTGGCTTAGAACAGGTACTTGAGGATGTCGAGCACGTAGCTGTCCGAGATCGTGCGGCCGTCGTTGGCATCAACCAGCATGGCGGGATTGTTGCGGTAGTCGAAGAAGACCCAGATCGGCCCGAGGAAGTAGATGTCGAGCAGGATGGCCTTGATGGCGCCTTGCGACGGCGCTTCGAGCCCTGCCTTCTTGGCCCGCTGGAAAGCGGCCTTGCCGTCGAACGCATAGTTATAGTTCGGCTCACGCAGCAGCTGCCGGATCAGGGCGCCGCCGTACGTCATCGCCAGGTTCTCGGTTTCGGTGCGGTCCTTGAGCGTCCCCCAGAACCCGTAGTCCAGGGTCAAAAGCTTCTTCTTGCGGGGCGACCAGAAGACATGGCGCGAATGCCCCACGAAGGTCAGCCACTTGAAGCCCCAGCCGAGGTAAAGCTGCTCGGCGTCAGACGCCCATTCCTGGGCTGTCTTCACGGCCTTGCCCTGCGTCGCGTCCGGGGTGGCCATGACCCCGTAGGCCGACTCCTCGTCGATGTTCGCTCCCAGCGTGTCGAGATCCTGAACGACCGCGCCGTGCATCGCGACGGTGCGGAGGTCCGCCTCCAGACGGGCCAGCGGAGTCTCCAGGACGACCGGTGCGCTCGGAGCGGGAGTCTTGCCCTTGACCTCAGGAGCCGCGGCCTCCGTGACCAAAGCCGGCTGAGAGTTGAAGCCGGGAACGGTCGTCGCGACGAAGGAACGCTGACCGCAACCCGTGGCGAGGATGGTGGAGGCCATGGCGAGGAGGGCAAGCCTTTTCATGTGGGAAGCTCCTTACGGATGAAGAAGAGTTTACCGCAACGTTAAGGATGTTATCGAGAACTTAATCTGAAGACTTGCTAATTAAGTTGGAGATTGTCTCGAAACAGGGATGAGACGTGCCTTGCTTGCGATTCGTCAGGATGCCCGTTAGACTCAACGGGTGGCCCCGTCTCGTCAGAAAGGTCTTGCCATGGCGTCTCGAGTCCAGCTACAGCGAGAAGCGAACGTCGTTCACCTCGTCATTGACGGGGATTCGCCGCTCAACATCCTTTATCGCGAGACCCTGGTCGAGCTGCGCCAGCACCTGCTGACGCTCACCGAGGAAGCGGATTGCGCGGCCTTGATCCTGACGGGGTCGGGCTCGCGGGCCTTCAGTGCCGGGGCCAACCTACGCGAGATCGCCGAGCTGAATCCCGCGACCGCCCTTGAGTTTTCGCATCTGGGGCAATCCGTGACGAGCCTGTTGGCGGATTTTCCGGCTCCGGTCATTGCGGCGCTCAATGGGCTGGCCTATGGGGGAGGGCTGGAGCTGGCGATCGCCTGTGACTTCCGGATCGCCTCCGAAGACGCCCGCTTCTCTTACCCTTCCAGCAAGCTCGGCATCCTTCCCGGCTTCGGCGGCACCCAGCGCTGCCCCATGCTCATCGGGCCCTCGCGCAGCAAGGAGCTGATGTTCCTCGGCCGGGTGATCGACGCCGAGGAGGCTCTGAACTGGGGCCTCGTCAACGCCGTCGTCCCTCCCGAGGACGTTCTCGGTGAGGCCCACCGTTGGGCCGAAGACCTCGCCCAGCGCAGCACCTACGCCATTCGACAGGTCAAGGAATGCATCGGCATGACCGAGCGCGCGGACTTCTTCTTCGAGCAAGAGGCCTTCGCCAACTGCTTCCGCCACCCCGAGGTCCAGGAGCAGATTCGCGCCTGGCTCGACTCCTCGACCGCGAGCCAGGCCCCCTCCGCCAGCGAGAAGGCCTAGTGGACGTCGCGGAACTGACCCGACGGATGCATGACTTCGTCGGTTCCAAGGGCTGGTACGATGCCGATTCCCGCCGTCCCCAGACGCCGCCGAACCTCGCCAAGTCGCTCGTGATCGAGGCCGGCGAGGTGCTCGAGCTCTTCCAATGGAATGACAAGGCCGATACCGAGGCCCTAGAAGGCGAGCTCGCGGACGTCTTCCTCTACCTGCTGCAACTCGCGGACGTCTCGGGCATCGATCTTGAAGCCGCCACCTTGCGCAAGCTCGCCGTCAATCAGGATCGCACCTGGGAGCGCCCTTCCGATAACTGAGCCGGGGTAGGCCCTAACCGGGCGACTCCGTGCCCTCGTAACCGCGTGAAGCCCCGTGCTGGCGCGGCGAACCGGCTTATGCTACGATTTTAAAGTTGGGTTAAAACCCTCCCTTGAAAGCACCAGCCGCCCTCACGCGGCCAGTCAAACTTGCACGAAGGAAGGACGAGGATGTCTGAACGTCAAGCGCGAAACGTGATCGTCAGCGCCGTGCGCACCCCGTTTGCCAAGATGAGCGGCTCGCTCTCCAGCTTTACCGCCCCCGATCTGGGTGCCATGGTCATCGGTGAGGCCGTTCGCCGCGCCGGGATTGCTCCGGAGTCGGTGGACAACGTCCTGATGGGCCTCGTCCTTCAGGCCGGCGTCGGCCAGATCCCCTCGCGCCAGGCTGCCATCAAGGCGGGCCTCCCTCCTCAGACCTCGTCGATGACCCTCAACAAGGTTTGCGCGTCCGGCATGCGTGCCGTGACCCTCGCCGACCAGCTTCTTTCGGTCGAAGACGGTGAGATTATCGTCGCGGGTGGCATGGAGTCGATGACCAACGCGCCCTACCTGCTCAAAAAGGCTCGCAGCGGCTACCGCATGGGCCACGGCGAGCTGATCGACGCCATGATCCACGATGGCCTCTGGTGCGCCTTCCATGATGTTCACATGGGCATCCACGGCTCGACCGTCGCCGCCGAGTTCGGCATCTCTCGCGAGGAGCAGGACGCCTGGTCTGCCCGCAGCCACCAGCTCGCCGACCAGGCCTGGCGTGAGGGTCGCTTCGAGCAGGAAGTCATGGCCGTCGACGTGCCTGTTGGCAAGAAGGAGACCAAGTCCTTCAAGCAGGACGAGTCCATCCGCCCGGACACCACGGCCGAGACCCTCGGCAAACTGCGTCCCGCCTTCTCGCCCGACGGCACCATCACGGCAGGCAACGCCCCCGGCGTCAACGACGGCGCGGCGGCCCTCGTCATCATGACCGAGGATAAGGCCAAGGCGTTGGGCCTCAAGCCGCTGGCCGCCATCGTCGGCCACGCCAAGGTGGGCGAGCTGCCTCCGTACCTCGCGACGGTCCCGGCGTTGGCCATCCAGAAGGCCCTTAAGAAAGCCGGCCTCTCGGTGGACGACATGGACCTCTTCGAAATCAACGAGGCCTTTGCCGCGGTCACCCTCACCTCGACCAAGCTTCTGGCCGAGGGCGACGAGGGCCGCATGCAAGCTATCCGCGAGAAGACCAACGTGAACGGCGGCGCGGTGGCCATGGGCCACCCGATCGGCGCCTCGGGCGCCCGCTTGGTCTCGACCCTCGCCTACGAACTCAATCGGCGCGGCGGACGCTACGGCGTGGCGGCGATCTGCTCGGGCGCAGCCCAGGGCGATGCCATCATCCTCGAGCGTCTCTAGTCGTCCCGTCACAGAAAGGAACCTCGCATGAACCTCAACCTCATCGCCGTCCTGGGTGGCGGGCAAATGGGATCCGGCATCGCTCAGGTCTTCGCGCAGAGCGGCTTCAAGACGGTCATCTACGACCTCGCCGCCGGCGCCCTGGACAAGTCCAAGGCGGGCATCACCAAGAACCTCGACCGCGCCGTGGAGAAGGGCAAGCTTTCCGCCGAGGATCGCGACGCTACGCTCGGCCGCCTCACCTGGACCTCCAACCTTGCCGACCTTTCCGAGTCGGATCTCGTCGTCGAGGCCATCATCGAGAAGCTCGAGACCAAGCTCCAGACATGGAAGCAGCTCGACGAGCTCTGCCGCCCGACCGCCATCTTCGCTTCCAACACCTCGAGCCTTCCCATCACCCAGCTGGCTGGTGGCGTCTCGCATCCTGAGCGCTTCATCGGCATGCACTTCATGAACCCCGTGCCGGTCATGCAGCTGGTCGAGATCATCCGCGGCTACATGACCTCGGATGCCGTCTACCAGACCATCTTCGACCTCTCGAAGACCCTGGGTAAGGTGCCCGTCACCGTCGAGGACTCGCCCGGCTTCATCTCGAACCGGATCCTGATGCCCATGATCAACGAGGCCATCTTCTGCCTCTACGAAGGCATCGCGACCAAGGAAGACATCGACACGGTCATGAAGCTCGGGATGAACCATCCCATGGGCCCCCTGACCCTCGCGGACTTCATCGGCCTCGACACCTGCCTCTTCATCATGGAAGTCCTCTACCGCGACTTCGCCGATTCCAAGTACCGTCCCTGCCCCTTGCTCCGCAAGATGGTCCAGGCGGGTCAGCTCGGCCGCAAGACCGGAGCCGGCTTCTACACCTACGACACGGCCCCGAAGGCCGTCGCCGCCAAGTAAACATCGGAGACCCTCATGCATATCGAGTTGTCTGATAACCAGAAGGCGATTCAGGAGATGGTCCGCGAGTTCGCCGCTCGCGAGATCGCTCCGCATGTCGCCCAGTGGGACCGGGAAGAGCACTTCCCCGTCGACGTCTTCCGCCGGATGGGCGAGCTGGGCCTGCTGGGCCTGCCCCTTCCCGAGGAATGGGGCGGCGGGGGCGGCACCTTCGGCGAGTACGCCGTCGCCATCGAGGAGCTCGCCAAGGCCGACGCCGGCCTGGCCTGCGCCTACTCGGTCCACGTCTCGGCCCATACCAACTCGGTCTACGAGTTCGGGACCGAAGAGCAGAAGCAGAAGTACCTCGCCAAGCTCTGCTCGGGCGAGATGATCGGCGCCTTCGCGCTGACTGAGCCCAGCTGCGGCTCGGACGCCTCGGCTCTCCAGACCAAGGCCGTCGAAGACGGTGACTTCTACGTCCTGAACGGCACGAAGCAGTGGATCACCAACGCCAAGAGCGCGGGTCTCTTCCTGCTCTTCGCTCGGACCAACCCCGACGAGCCCGGCGCCAAGGGCATCACCGCCTTCCTGATCGAAGCCGGGACTCCGGGACTCACCCTCGGCCGCAAGACCCACAAGATGGGCATGCGCTCGAGCGAGACCTACGACCTGGTGCTTGAGAACTGCCGCGTGCCGAAGTCGGCCATCATCGGCAACCTCAACGAGGGCTTCAAGATTGCCATGAAGACCCTCGACGCGGGTCGCGTGGGCATCGCCGCCCAGGCCCTGGGGATCGCGCAGGCGGCCCTCGACGAGGCCAAGAAGTTCGCCAACGAGCGTCAGGCCTTCGGCCAGCCCATCAACCGTTTCCAGGCCATCCAGTGGAAGATCGCCGACATGGCGGTCCGGATCAACGCGTCGCGCCTCCTGACCTACCGGGCGGCGACGCTCAAGGATCAGGGCCTTCCCTGCACCAAGGAAGGCGCGATGGCCAAGCTCTTCGCGAGCCGCACGGCCCGTGAGGCGTGCAACGAGTCGCTGCAGATTCACGGCGGCTACGGTTACACGGATGAGTTCGCCATCGAGCGCCATTACCGCGACGCGAAGGTGACCGAGATTTACGAGGGCACGTCCGAGATTCAGAAGATCGTCATCTCGCGCGCCGTGCTCGGTCAGACCGCGACCCGCCAGCCCGCGAAGGTCTAAGTAAGGAGTAACCTATGGATTTTCAGCTTACCGAAGACCAGAAGATGATCCAGGAGATGGCGCGGGACCTGGCCAACAAGGTCGTCGCGCCCCGGGCGGATCAGATTGACAAGACCGGCACCTTCCCGATGGAGAACTTCAAGGTGCTGGCCGAGAACGGCCTCTTGGGCATTCCCTTCTCGGAGAAGTACAACGGCGCGGGCGCCGACTACGTCTCCTACGTGGTCGCCCTTGAAGAGATCTGCCGGGCCTGCGCCTCGACGGGCGTCACGATGTCGGTGCAGACCTCGCTGGCGTCGGCGCCGATCAACCAGTTCGGCACCGAGGAGCAGAAGCAGAAGTACCTCGCGCCCCTGCTCGCCGGTGAGACCATCGGCGCCTACTCGCTTTCCGAGGCGGGTGCGGGCACCGACGCTGCGGGCCTGAAGTGCCGCGCGGTGAAGGACGGGGACGATTACGTCCTGACCGGCACCAAGATGTGGGTCTCGAACGGCTACTACGCCGACACCTACGTCGTTTACGCCACCCTGGATCCCGAGCTCGGCCATAAGGGCATCACCGCCTTCATCGTCGAAAAGGACACCCCCGGCTTCACCTTCGGCAAGAAGGAGGACAAGCTCGGCATCCGCGGCAGCTCGACCTACGAGCTGATCTTCGACGGCTGCCGGGTTCCCGCGGCGAACCGCCTCGGCGACGAGGGCCAAGGCTTCAAGATCGCCATGTGGACGCTGGACGGCGGCCGGATCGGCATCGCCGCGCAGGCCATCGGCATCGCGCAGGCGGCCCTGGATGCGGCAGTCAGCTACACCCAGGAGCGCAAGCAGTTCGGCAAGCCCCTGTCGGCGAACCAGGCCGTGGCCTTCTCGATCGCCGAGATGGCGACTGACATCGAGGCTGCACGCCTCCTGATGTACCGGGCCGCCTCGCTCAAGGACCAGGGTCAGAACCACACGCAGGCCGCTTCGATGGCGAAGCTCTTCGCTTCCGAGACCGCGATGTGGGTCAGCACCAAGGCTGTCCAGCTGCATGGCGGTTACGGCTACACCACGGATTACCCGGTGGAGCGCTTCATGCGCGATGCGAAGATCACCGAGATCTACGAGGGGACGTCCGAGGTGCAGCGCATCGTCATCTCGCGCAACGAGCTGACGAGCGTCTAGCTCGACCGGATGAGGGCCCTCGACCCAAGAGGTCGGGGGCCCTCGCCTTGTCACAAGGTGGCATGGCTGCCTCGTTTGCGTGATCGAGAGCCCGCCCGCCCGTGTGCCGACTTGCAGAAGGGCCGACGCTTGGCCTAGAATCAACTGAATTCATCGGAAAGGCCCCATCATGGCTGAAAGCGTCATCGACTACGCGGCGCGGGTGAAGGCGGGCGATCGCCGCGCCCTCGCCCGCCTCATCACCCTCCTGGAGAACCGCCATCCTCAGGCCATGCAGGCCGTGTCCCAGCTCTACGCCGACACCGGACGGGCTTGGCTCTTGGGGATCACGGGGCCTCCCGGCGCCGGGAAGAGCTCGCTGGTCGACCTCCTGGTCACCGCGATTCGTCGTGAGGGCCTCAGCGTCGCCGTGGTGGCGATCGATCCCTCGAGCCCGTTCTCGGGAGGAGCGATTCTGGGCGATCGCATCCGGATGAAGAGCCATGCCTCGGATGCCGGGGTCTTCATCCGCTCGATGTCCAGCCGCGGTCATTTGGGCGGCCTGTCGCTCGCCACCAAGGCGGCGTGCCGGGTGCTCGATGCGGCGGGTTTCGACGTGATCATCGTCGAAACCGTGGGCGTGGGCCAGTCCGAGGTGGAGATTGCCCAGGCGGCGGATACCACCTTGCTGGTGATGCCTCCGAACCTGGGGGACGGCATCCAGGCGATCAAGGCGGGGATCATGGAGGTTCCGGACCTCTTCGTGATCAACAAGGCGGATCTGCCGGGATCGCAGGCGGCGGCCAACGAGATTCGCTCGGCCCTGAGTCTCGAGCATCCGGGGGACTGGGATCCGCCGGTCCTGCTCACCGAGAGCACGGCTCCGTCGTTTGAGGCGTCGCACCTGCAAGAGGTCTGGGAGGCCATCCGGCGTCACCGGGCTTACCTGGAGGTTTCCGGGGAGCTCGTTCGCCGGCGCGCCGTGACCCTGCGCGAGGAGGTTTTCCAGGAGGCGCTCGGACGCCTCTTGGACATGACGCGCCAGGAAGTGGCTTCTCCGTTTTTCGAACCGGTGGCGCAAGAGCTGCTGGAGCGTCGTATCGATCCCCAGGAAGCCGCCGAGCGCCTACTGGGAAGGCTGGTGGCCTGTTTGAGCCCTGGCCCGCAAGCCTGATTGTTTGGAGGTGAATCTGTGATTCTCGAAGTGTTGACCGTTCGACTGGACCCCGCGCAGCGCGAGGAGTTCATCGCCCTGGACCGGGAGGTCTGGACCGAGACCTTGCGCAAGCAGCCCGGCTTCTTGCGCAAGGAGGCCTGGATTGGCGAAGATGAGGATGAGGTCACCTTCGGGGTCTGGTGGGAGAGCCGTGAGGCGCTCGCCGCCTTCCCCGCGGCGGTCACGGCCGAGTTGGATCGCCGGATGGAAGTGATTCCCGCGACGATCGTCGGCGTAAGGGTCATGGACATCGCTCCGGTCTCTTGCTGCGAGGCGTAGCAATTCGTTAGCCTCTCGGCAATTGATTTCCCGGTCCGGGAGGACTAAGGTGAGGGCAGTCGCAGATGCGCTGCCCCTTTTTTTAGGTGGGCGTATGCCTCTGTAAGGATATTCCGTAGGTGAGTCAAGAGGAGGCCGTCATGCGCATCGTGGAAACCCCTTGGGGGTGCTGCCACGAGAGCTGTGCGCTTCTCGATGCTCCCTGCCGGAACCGCGCGGCGACTCCCCTGAGCCGCATGCGACATGACTTGCCGCTTCCGACCTGGTCTCACCGGGCCGGGTTTTGCTTCATTCCGCCCTACGAGGCCCCGCCTCCCGTCTAGCTTGGCCAACGCCCCTTCACGCCAAGGAGACGAGAGATGTCGCACTCGACCGGGACCACCCGTTTAACTTTGCATGCCCCCCAGAGCCTGAAGGGCGACCTGATGGGCGGCTTGACCGCCGCCATCGTCGCCTTGCCGCTCGCGCTCGCCTTCGCCGTCGCCAGTGGCGTCGACCCCAAGGCGGGCCTCTACGCCGCCATCGTCGCCGGGATCATCGCCTCCCTCTTCGGCGGTTCGCCCGTCCAGATCACCGGCCCCACGGGCGCCATGGCAGTCATCTTGGTCGCCCTCGTCAGCCAGTACGGCCTCGAGAAAATCTGGATCGCCGGCATCCTCGCCGGCCTCATGCAGATTGCCCTGGGCTTCCTCAAAATGGGCAAGCTCATCACGTACTTCCCCTATCCGGTGATCATCGGTTTCACCAACGGTATCGCGGTCATCATCTTCTCCGGCCAGCTCGGGGCCTTCTTGGGAGTGAAGGCCGACGCAGGGCATGGCTTCCTGCCGATGATGCAAGGCCTTTTCGGCATGCTGCCCCAGGTGAACGTGGCAGCCATGGGCATCGGCGCCCTCGTGATCGCGACCATGCTCGTCTGGCCCCGGATCAACGCCACCCTCCCCGGCTCGCTGGTGGGGCTGATCGTCGCCACTGCGGCGGCGAGCCTGCTTGGCCTGGACGTCCCGCGGATCGGATCCATTCCCCAGAGCCTCCCGCTGCCGCAGCTTCCCGAGTTCGACCTCGCGATTCTCAAGGACCTCATCAAGCCGGCCATCGCGCTGGCGGCCTTGGGTTCCATCGAGTCGCTGCTGTCGGCGGTGGTCGCGGACGGCATGACGGGCCAGAAGCACAAGCCCAACCAGGAGCTCATCGGGCAGGGGCTCGCGAACGTGGCGGTGCCGTTCTTCGGAGGGATTCCCGTGACGGGGGCGATCGCCCGCACGGCTGTCAACATCCGCTCGGGTGGCCGCACCCGACTCTCGGGCGTCATTCACGGCGTCGCCCTGGCCGTCATCGTCCTGGCCTTCGCCCCCCTGGCGGCCCAGATTCCCCTAGCGGCCCTCGCCGGCATCCTGATGGTCACCAGCTTCCGCATGCTCGAATGGCACCAGGTCAAGCTCATGGCCAATTCCACCAAGTCCGACCTCTTCGTTCTCCTGCTCACCTGGGGAGTTACCATCTTCTTCGACCTGATCCTGGCCGTGGAGGTCGGGCTGATTGCGGCGGCAGCCCTCTTCCTGCGCCGCATGTCGGATCTCCACCTGATCAAGATGCCCTCCGAGAAGATCCTGCCGCCCGGGGACCCGACCTTGATTCCCCCGGACATGGCCGTCTACCAGATTGCCGGGCCCCTCTTCTTCGGGGCCGCCACCGAGTTTGCCGATACCCTCAAGGAGCAGCGCCAGATCCGGGTCCTCTTGCTGCGCATGCGGGCCGTGCCCAACATCGACGCGACGGCCGCGGTCTCCCTCGAAGAGATCGTCGATACCCTCAACGCGCGCGGCATCCGGGTCGTCCTGAGCGGGCTCGACCCGCAGGTCTCCTCCGTGCTCGAGCGCATGGGCGTCCTGGCCAAGGTCGGCCGCGAGAACGTCTTCGAGACCTCCCTGGACGCCATCCACGCCATTTCGCCGCCGCCGGAAACCATGCCGCAGCCGGCCTCCTGAACGCGTCCCCCTATCCCCCTCGAAGGCCGTCCTTCAGGGGATTCGGACGGCCTGGGTGGCACGTGGCCTGCATCCGAGCTAGAATAGAAGCAATACGCGTAACGTCGGCGCTCGCGCCAGTTCATACGGAGTAATCATGGAAGCTACCGCCAGCCGGTCCCCGGATAGCCGCAATCTTGCGGTTTCTCCCTACCAGACCCGTCACAAGGTCCGCTTCGTCACGGCCGCCTCGCTCTTCGACGGACACGACGCCACCATCAACATCATGCGGCGGATTCTCCAGTCCACCGGCGTCGAAGTCATCCACCTCGGCCATAACCGCAGCGTCGCCGAAATCGTGGACACGGCGATCCAAGAGGACGCGCAGGGCATCGCCCTCACCTCGTACCAGGGCGGTCACCTCGAGTACTTCAAGTACATGATCGACCTGCTGCGCGAGCGCGGCGCCGGCCATATCAAGGTCTTCGGCGGTGGCGGCGGCGTGATCGTCCCGTCCGAAATTGCCGAGCTGGAAGCCTATGGCGTCTCCAAGATCTTCTCTCCCGAGGACGGCCGCCGCATGGGCCTGCAGGGCATGATCGACCTCATGGTCGAGGCCTGCGACGTCGACATGGCCGAGCAGCTTCCGGCCCATGGCATGGAGGTGAAGGTCGGCGACGTGAACGCGATCGCCCGCCTCATCACCCTGGCCGAGGCCGAGCACCGCCATGAGGACTTCCGGGTCCGCGACCTCCTTCACAAGATCCAGGAGAAGGCGCAGGATCGCTCCGTGCCCGTCCTGGGTATCACGGGTACCGGCGGCGCAGGCAAGTCCAGCCTCACCGACGAGCTGGTGCGGCGCTTCCTCATCGACTTCCCTGAGAAGACCGTCGCGATCCTCTCGGTGGACCCCAGCAAGCGCAAGACCGGCGGTGCCCTCCTGGGCGATCGCATCCGGATGAACGCCATCTACAACTCGCGCGTCACCATGCGCTCGCTCGCCACCCGGGCCGCGCACGTCGCCACCAGCAAGGCGCTCTTGGACGCGATCGCCATCGTCAAGACCGCCGGCTACGACCTGGTCATCGTGGAGACCGCGGGCATCGGCCAGTCCGACTCGGCCATCGTCGACATGGTCGATGCGTCGCTCTACGTCATGACCTCGGAGTTCGGCGCCGCCACCCAGCTCGAGAAGATCGACATGATCGACTACGCCGACCTGGTGGCCATCAACAAGTTCGACAAGCGCGG
>RCUK01000191.1_pt1 | contig 68785 bp, 55 predicted proteins | sample 2166381 | NCBI WGS metagenome assembly RCUK01 (sample SAMN09932809, study PRJNA488358) | compost metagenome | isolation source: compost soil in an enriched community | place: Germany: Experimental Botanical Garden | reverse complement strand
CATGCGTTCGTCGCACCGACACAGGTTATCGGCAGTCGTTTGGGAACCGACCCTACCAGGGCGCATGCGTTCGTCGCACCGACACACGTTATCGGCAGTCGTTTGGGAACCGACCCTACCGGGGTGCATGCATTCGGTGTCCATGATGCCGAGAACGCTCGGCGATGCGCTCGAGGTAGGGTCGCATCCCGATCGACTGCCGCGGTCTGCGCATCGTTCGGTGAGGGCGTGACCTTGGAGCGAAGATCGCCTCGGTACGGGTGCATGCGTTCGTCGCACCGACACACGTCATCGGCCGTCGTTTGGGAACCGCCCCTACCGGGTCATGCGTTCGTCGCACCACCACACCTTATCGGCGGTCGTTCGGGAACCGACGCTACCAGGGGCGCAGCCGTCGCCGTACCGGTGAGGTGCTTAGCCGAAGACGAGCTTGCCCTTCATCATCGCGAAATGCCCCGGGAACGAGCAGAAGAAGGTGTAGTCACCGCCCTTGGTCAGCTTCGCGGTGGAGAAGGTCACGCTGGTGGTCTGCCCGCCGCCGATCACCGAGGTGTGCGCCAGCACGCGGGGGTCGCCCTTGGGCAGGTAGCTGTCGGCCAGGCGCATGCGCATGCCGGCCATGGCCACCGGCTGGTAGTCGGCGGTGCGGGTGAGCACCCAGTTGTGCCCCATCGCGGTGGCGGCCAGCTTGCCGGTGTGGCGCAGGGTCAGTTTGACCTGGCTGCAGTCCGCGGCCACGTTGATCTGCTTCTGGCTGAAGCTCATCTGGTCGGTACTGTCCAGGCTGATCGCGCACACGCGGGCATGGGCAGCCGGGGCCAGCATCAGGCCGGCGAGCAACACGGGGGCAAGCAGTTTCACGGCGTTCTCCATCAGGCAGTCCCGGGGATTCTAGACAGCACGCCGTCGGCCCACGTGCGACGCGATGTCGCAGCGCGTGCCCCGGCTGGGGTAGGGTCAGCATTGGACCTGGACGAGCGTTGCCAATGGCCGTGGCCGTGGATTGCCTGCTGCTGGATTTCGATGGCGTGCTGGTGCGCTATGCGCGCGCCCTTCGCGTGCGCCAGCTGGCGGCCAGCCTGGGCCGCGGCGACGCGCAGGTACAGGCCGCGTTGTTCGACAGTGGGCTGGAGCAGCGCCACGACGCCGGGCTGGACAGCACGCGCTACCTGCAGCTGCTGGGCGATGCGCTGGGCACAGCGGTCAGCATCGCGCAGTGGCAGGCGGCGCGCATCGCCGCATCCACCCCGCAGGTGGGGGTGATCGAGCGGGTCGAGCGCGTCGCGCGGCGCATGCCGATCGCGATACTGACCAACAACGGCGCGCTCATGGCCGATACCATCCCGCGCATCCTGCCCAGCCTGGCGGCTGCACTGCACGGGCGCATCCTGTGCAGCGGTGCGCTGGGCGCGCGCAAGCCGGATCCGAACGTGTTCCAGCAGGCCATGGACCGGCTGGGCGCACGCGCCGAGCGCACGTTGTTCATCGATGACCTGTTCGTCAACGTGCGCGGGGCGCGGCAGGCGCGACTGCACGCGGAAACGGCCACCGACAGCCGCAGCTTCGGCAAGGTGCTGAAGCGGTACGGCCTGGCCTGAAACGGTACCGACCCAGGGGGCGGCACCGGCCCGGTGGCAGGGAGGACGCCGGGTCTATCGCGAGGCGATGAACGCAGCGATCGCCGCGCGCAGGCGCTTGAGGCCCTCGGCGATTTCTTCATCACTGATGTTCAGCGACGGCACGAAGCGCAGCACGTCCGGCCCGGCCTGCAGGGTCAGCAGGCCGTGTTCGGCGGCGTGGTCGAGGATGGCACCGGCCTGGCCGGCGAAATCCCGGTCCAGCACCGCACCCAGCATCAGGCCGCGGCCGCGCACCTGGCTGAACACCTTGAACTCGTCGTTGATCCTGCCCAGCCCATCGCGCAGTGCCTGCGACTGGCGGCTCACGTTGTGCGCGATCTCCGGCGAGGACAGCTTGCGCAACGCCACGCGCGCCACCGCCGCGGCCAACGGGTTGCCACCAAAGGTGGTGCCATGCGCACCGAACTGCATCACCTCGGCCACCTTCGGGCCGGCCAGCATGGCGCCGATCGGGAAGCCGCCGCCCAGCGCCTTGGCCAGGGTCACGATGTCCGGCTTGATGCCGTCCTGCCAATGCGCGAACAGGGTGCCGGTGCGGCCCATGCCCGCCTGGATCTCGTCGAGCACCATCAGCGCGCCGTGCTGGTCGCACAGTTCGCGGATGCGCTGCATGAAGCCCGGCTTGGCCGGCATCACCCCACCCTCGCCCTGGATCGGCTCGAGCATCACCGCGGCCACGTCGCCGGCGGCCATCGCCGTTTCCAGCTGGACCTCATCATTGAAGTCCACGTAGCGGAAGCCACCGGGCAGCGGCTCGTAGCCTTCCTGGTACTTGGGCTGGGCGGTGGCGGTCACCGCGGCCAGGGTGCGGCCGTGGAAGCTGCCACGGAAGGTGACGATCACCCGCTGGTGGGCCGGGCGGCCCTGCGAGGAGGCCCACTTGCGCACCAGCTTGATCGCCACTTCGTTGGCTTCGGCGCCGGAATTGCACAGGAACACCCGCTCGGCAAAGCGCGAGCCGGTGACCAGCTCCTCGGCCAGGCGCAGCGGCGGCTCGCTGTAGAACACGTTGCTGGTGTGCCAGAGCTTGCCGGCCTGTTCGATCAGGGCCGCGGTCAGGTCCGGATCATTGTGGCCCAGGCCGCACACGGCGATGCCCGCGGCCAGGTCGATGAACTCGCGGCCCTGGTTGTCCCAGACGCGGGCGCCCTGGCCGCGCTCGAGCACCACCTGGCGCGGTTTGTACACCGGCAGGTAGTAATGCGACAGGGACAACAGCGGATCGGTGGCAGCGGCGGTCATGGCGGTCAGGGCTTCACGGGAAAGGTCCATTCTCGCGCTTCCACCGGCTGGGGCACAATGCGCCCCATGCGACCGTTCAGTGCCCCCCAGCTCAATCCCGCCACCGAGACCGGCTGGCGCCGGACCTGGTTCGACATCATCTACCGGCACGACACCCGGCCCTCGCGCAATTTCGACCTGCTGCTGGTGTACGCCATCATCGCCAGCGTGCTGGTGGTGATGCTGGACAGCGTGCAGCGCTTCCACCTGGCCCATGCGAGCTGGCTGTACGTGCTCGAATGGGGCTTCACGGTGCTGTTCACCGCCGAGTACCTGCTGCGCCTGGCGGTGGTCAGACGACCGCTGCGCTACGCGTTCAGCATCTGGGGCATCATCGACCTGGCCTCGATCCTGCCGACCTACCTGTCCCTGTTCATTCCCGGCGCGCAGAGCCTGCTGGTGGTCCGTGCGCTGCGCATCCTGCGCGTGTTCCGCATCCTCAAGCTGACCCGCTACATCGAAGAAAGCGGCGTGCTGATCGAGTCGCTGTGGCGCAGCCGGCGCAAGATCCTGCTGTTCCTGTTCACGGTGGTCACCATCACCATCATCGCCGGCACCCTGATGTACGTGATCGAAGGGCCCAACCACGGCTTCACCAGCATCCCCAGCAGCATGTACTGGGCGGTGGTGACCATGGCCACGGTGGGCTTTGGCGACATCGTGCCGCAGACCGTGCTGGGCCGCTTCGTCACCTCGGTGCTGATCCTGATCGGCTACAGCATCATCGCCGTGCCCACCGGCATCTACACCGCCGAGCTGGCCAGCACCATGCGCGATGCCGACCTGGCCGCGCGCCGCGATGCGCGCGGCTGCCCCCAGTGCGGGCTGGAAGGCCATGAACCCGATGCCCGGCACTGCCGACGGTGCGGCCAAGCCCTGCCCGACACCTTCAACCGCTGACCATACGGCAGCCGGAGCCGGCACCGTGCGGTGCCGGGCGGCAGGACACGCTTACTGGCGGTTGCTCTGGAATACCAGGCGGTTGTATTCGGCCAGCAGCCGCTCGGCCGAGCCCTGCGGCGGGTGCGCCGCAGCGATGCGGCGTTCCATGTCGCTGTAGGGGGTCTTGCTGGCCACGCGCTTGAGCCGCTCCTTGCCCTCGCGGCGGAAGTTCTCCGCTTCGGTCTCGAAGCTGTTCCAGTCCATCCTGCCCGGCTCCAGATCGGCCACCCGGGCGTGGGCGTCGTCGGAAATCGCGTTGAACGCCTCCAGCTTGCCGCGCGCCTGGGCCACGTCGAAGTCATCGCTGGACATCAGGTCCATCAGCGACTTGGCTTCCAGCATCATCGCCAGCCGATAGTAGGAGCGCGTGCGGCCTTCCTGCTTTTCCAGCGCCTGCAGCTGGGCCTGCTGGGCGCGGTCGTTCTCGGCATCCAGGGCGGTGCTGAAGGCTTCGCTGGCGTCGGCGAAGGTGGCCAGTGCGGCCATCAGCGGGGCATGCATCGCCTTGCCGCGCGCATAGCCGTCATCCTCGTAATCCTCGCGCTTGTAATAGTCGTGCGCCTCGTGGGTCAACGGCTGCAGCGCGTGCAGGCTGTCCAGGTAGGCCTTGGCCGCCTTGTCCAGCTCGGCCAGCGCCGGTGCGGCGGCGAGGGCGGCCGGCACGCTCGCATCGCAGGTCTTGAGGTCATCGGCCTGCAGGTCCGGCGGGCCGATGGGCCGCTCTTCACGTCCGCTCGGACCGGCCGTGGGATCGGCCATCCACACCGTGTAGTACCCGATGCCGGCGTGGATCTCGCGGTCGATATCGTTGTAGCACTCGATGTAGCCGTTGAGCTTGGCGGTCAACGCCTGCTCGGCATCCTGCGCAGCGGTATCGGTCGCCGTGCCGGCCGGGGTCGCCGCATCGGCGGCGGCGCCCGGGGTCTTGCCGCCACAGGCGCTGAGCAGCAGCGACAGCGCCACGGCCAGCGGGGCGACGGGAAGCGTACGGATCATGCGTGACATCCTTGTTGGAAACGATTTCAGCCGCGCAGTGTACCAAGCCCGCCGGCGCCGCCGAGCGGCGCGGACTCAGCGCGCGCCGCTGAACCGGGCCATGCGGTTGCTCATGTCCACCAGGTCGTTGTAGCTGGCCATCACCGCCTCGGCCGAGCCCTGCGGCGCGCTCAAGCGGCCCCCGCCCTGCAGCAGCAACTGCTCGCTGCGGGTGAGCGGCGTATTGGCCTGCACGCGCTCGATGCGGCGACCGGCATCGCGCGCCAGCGCATCGGCGGCGTGCTCCACATGCCCCCAGCTCGCGTCGCCCTGCCCCACCTTGTCATCGTGGGCCTGTTGCAGCAGCGACTGGTAGGCGCTCAGCTGCGCGCGTGCGACGGCCAGGTCGGGCGTGTCCTCGCTGAGCAGCTGGGTCAACCGCTTGCCGTCGCCGACCAATCGCAGCTGGTAGTAGGCGAGCGAACGACCTTCGGAGGCTTCGATCTCCGTGAGCTGGGCTGCGCGCCGTTGCTCCTCGCGCTTTTCCAGCGCGACGTCCAGCGCACTGCCTGCGGCGAAGAATGCCGCATACGCCTGCATCAACGGCGCATGCTGGCTGCGCATGCCGGCGTGGTCGTCGCGCAGGTAGTCCTCGCGGCTGTAGTAGCGATCGGCCTGCTCGATCAATGCATACAGATCGACGAAGGTCTTCTGGTAGGCACGTGCCGCCGGGTCCAGCGTGGGCTCGGCCGGCGCCATCGCCAAGGCGGCGACCATCGGCGCAGTGCAGGCCTCCACGCGGTGCGAGAGCACCGTGCCCGGGCCGCGCACGTGCGTCTCCTTGCCGGTCGGGCCGGCATCCGGGTCCTGCATCCAGCGGGTGTAGGTCAGGAAGCCCTCGTGGATGGGCTGTTCAACGGCGTTGAAGCAGGCGATGTAGGCATTCACCTTTTCCACGCCCTGGCTGTCGGCCGTGGGGGTGGGACCCTTGCTGCAGGCGCCGAGCAGGGCGGCCGCGGCGACGGCGGCGGCGAGGGAGGCACGGGGGATGCGGGAGACCATGCGATGGACCGGAAAAAATGGGGGCACGCACAGTAGCAGCTGCGCGTGCAGCACCGGTCGACGACGCCAGGCCGTGAGGCCCTCCCACGCTCAGTCCAGGAACAGATCCGGCAGCAACGGCCGCGAAGGATCCACCGCGTAACCGTCCAGGTCGGTCATGCCGGCCTGCGCCAACACCTCGTCATCGAGCAGGAACTGGCCACTGAACCCGGCCGCGTCGCGGCTCAGCACGGCATGCGCGGCATCGGCCAGGATCTGCGGGGTGCGGCAGCCGCCGATGTCCACGCCGGGAATCATGTTGATCGCATCGGTGGCGATGATCGTGCGCGGCCACAGTGCATTGACCGCCACGCCCTGCGGCCCGAATTCGGCCGCCAGGCCCAGCGTGACCAGGCTCATGCCCATCTTGGCCAGCGTGTAGCCGGTATGCGGACCCCACCACTTCGGGTCCAGGCTCGGCGGCGGCGCCAGGGTGAGGATATGCGGGTTGGGCGCCTGCAGCAGGTACGGCAGGCAGGCCTGCGCGCACAGGAAACTGCCGCGCGAATTGACCTGCTGCATCAGGTCGAAGCGCTTCATCGGCGTATCCAGGGTGCCGCGCAGCCAGATCGCGCTGGCGTTGTTGACCAGGATGTCGATGCCGCCGAAGGTGTCCACGGTGGCGGCCACGGCCGCACGCACCTGGTCTTCCTCGCGGATGTCGCATTTCAGCGCCAGCCCCTGCCCGCCGGCCGCGGTGACCGCCTCGGCCGCGCTGTGGATGGTGCCGGGCAGCTTCGGGTTGGGCACCGCCGACTTGGCTGCGATCGCCACGTTGGCGCCGTCCTGCGCCGCGCGCAGGGCGATGGCCAGGCCGATGCCGCGCGAGGCGCCGGTGATGAACAGGGTCTTGCCTTGCAGACTGGCCATGCCGCGTGCTCCTGCGCACTCGATGATCGTGCCAGTATGCCGCGCCCACGCGTATTTAACCGCCCCCTGACGATAGTGACGCTCCGGTTACCGCTGCGAGGTCACTGCCATGCGCCGTTCCCGTTGTCTGCTGTCTGCCCTGGGTCTGCTGCTGGTCACCACCGCCTGCCAGGGCGGCCCCTCCGAACCGGCCAAGGGCACCCCTGCGGCCGCCAGCACAGGTACGGCCACCGGCGACACCCTGCGCTGGAGCAAGGCAGTGGTATGGAGCGGCGATCTCAACCGTTGTCGCCAGGGCGAAACCGCCGCCACCGGCGAGTGCCTGACCCAGGCCATGCGGGCGGGCGGCGCCAGCGCCGATGCCATCGCGGCTGCCCAACAGGTGTCCAGTGGCGGCGAACTGGCCTTCGTCACCGCCTGGCACGCGCATGACGGCATCGGCGTAGCCACGGTCAACTATCCGTTCCGCGCCAACACCAACGAAGGCACGCGCCTGATCGACGCCGGTGGCAAGCGCATCGACGTGGACAGCGTGCAGCTGGACGACACACTGCGCGCCGATCCGGGCGTGCAGGCCCTGTTGCAGGCCAACCCGCAGGCGATGCCGTTCGCGCCGGCGCAGGCGGCGGGCACCACGCCGCTGGAAGGCGGTGGCGTGCGCCTGCTGTACCGCACGGCGTTGCGTGACTGCCATGCCTGCGCGGACGTGGGCCAGCTGCAGATCGGTTACGACTTCGACGCCACGCGGCACTTCACCGGGCAGCAGGTGGTGCCGGTCACGCCCTGAGCGCGTGCGCGCCGATGCGCGTCAGCAGGCACCCGCCGCATAGCGCGTGACCTGGCGGAGCAGCAGCTGCGGCACGATCCAGCGGTGCACGGGCGCCACCGGCAGCATGTACAGCCGTCCGAACGCGTTGTGCGTGTGCACCAGCGTGGCGATCTCGAGCAGGTCGCCGCGCCACTGCAGGGCCACCTGCACGCGCAGGTGGCGGTCATCATCTTCGAGCACGATCGCGTCGGGCGTGCACTGCTGCACGGTGAAGATGCCCAGCCGCTGGCCGGGCCTCGGATCGACGCTGTCCTGGACCGCGCGCAGCGAACCCAGGTCCTTCATGCCGAGCAGGCGCATGCCACGATTGCGCACCGTCATCAGCGCGTCGAACCAGCCCGGCACGGTGGCCGCCATGTCCTGGTAGGCCTGCAGCGCCGAGCGCCCTTCGCGTGCGACCCGCGCCTGGCAGGCGTGCACGAACTCCGCGCCGGGCAATTGCGCGTGCAGCACGCTGGTGGTGCCGGGCGGCACCACCGCAACGCGCGGCCGGCTCACGGCTTGGGCCCCTGCCCTTCGTTGTCTTCCCAGTGCAGGATCTTGCGGGTGACGAACCGGTACACCGGCTTGCCGGTGCGGAACCACACATCGCGCACCCAGGAGGTGCGCTTGAGCAGCCGCTTTTCCACCGGGGTGAGCGACTCGCGGCAATACATGCGCTTGTGCTTGAGCAGGTGGCGCAGGTCTTCGCGCGCCAGCAGGCGCATCCAGCGCGAGCGCGGGTGGCCGATCACCGCCAGCTGGAAATCGATCAGCGCCGGTGAGCCGTCTTCGCGCACCAGCCAGTTGGCTTCCTTGGCCAGGTCGTTGTGTGCGATGCCATGCCGGTGCACCCGCTGCAGCAGCCGGCGCGCGGCACGGAAGTAGGCCACGTCGCCGCGCGGCGGGCGCTGGTACATCGCATCGCCGGCCATGAAGCTGCGGTCCAGCCAGCGTCCGTTCCAGGCCAGCAAAGCCGGGGTGTCGGCCATGCCGCCCAGATGCGCCAGCGCGCGTGCCTCGCGGCGGGCCAGCCACCAGGCCGGCAGCCGCAGCCACCACGGGGTGGCCTCCAGGTCGCGACGGACGAAACGCTGGCCGTCCTGCTCGATCAGCAGAATGCGGCCGAAGCTGTCGGCCTTGAGGGCGTGCGGAGCGGGATCGGGGGTGGGCGTCATCGGCTCATTCTAGGCGGGTGATCGCGTTCATTCACTGCAGATGACGCACATTGCCGCCGCCTGGCGGGCAGTCAGTCACTTTCCGCCCCCTATAATCGTGCGATGGACTCGTCATGGATCGATGCCACGCTTGCGTGGATCTCAGCTCACCCCGTGCTTGCCGGTGCGGTCATCTTCCTCATTGCCTTCTGCGATGCGGTCATCGTGCTGGGCGCGATCGTGCCGGCGTTGCCGCTGCTGTTCGCGGTGGGCGTGTTCATCGGCCTGGGCCAGATCTCCGGTCCGTATGCGGTGGCCTGCGCGGCGCTCGGCGCCTTTGCCGGCGATGGCATCAGCTACTGGGTGGGGCGACGCTGGGGCGACCGCTTGCGCGGCTTCTGGCCCTTCAGCAAGTACCCGCAACTGCTCGACCGCGGCGAGACGATGTTCCGCCGCAATGCCTTCAAGAGCATCCTGGTGGCGCGCTACGTCGGCGCGATCCGTCCGTTCGTGCCGGCCATCGCCGGCATGATGAAGATGCCGATGGCGCGTTACTTCCAGGCCAGCGGCATCGCCAGCCTGTCCTGGGCGGTGCTGTTCCTGGCGCCCGGCTGGGTGCTGGGCGAAGCCTACGACGCGGTGGCCGCGGTGGCCGGGCGACTGGTGATGGTGCTGGGCCTGGTCGCGGTGGTGATGGGCGCGGTGTGGGCGATCGTGCTGTACAGCTACCGCTGGTCGGCCTCGCGCATGGACAGCTGGCTGGCCGGGCTGCTGCGCTGGTCGCAGCGCCACCCCACCCTGGGCCGGTACTCGGTGGCCGTGTTCGACCCGCAACGGCGCGAGTCGGTGCCGCTGGCGATGCTGGCGTTGATGCTGCTGCTGCTGGGCTGGTGCTGGTTCGCACTGCTGATGGCGGTGGTCGCGCACGGCGAGCCGCTGCGGCTGGACCTGGCCGTGCACCAGGCCATGCTGGCCCTGCGCAACCCGCTGGCCGACTACCCGATGGCCGCGATTGCCTCGCTGGGCGCCTGGCAGGTGTTGCTGCCGGCCACCGCGGTGGGCATGGCCTACCTGGCCTGGCGGCGGCGCTGGATGGCCGCCGCACACTGGCTGGCGGCGCTGGCCTTCGGCCTGGCGCTGTGCAAGCTGCTGGGCGCCACCGTGCACGTGGTGCGGCCGCCGGATGCCAGCAGTGGCTTCGGCTTCCCGTCGGTGTCGGTGACCATGGCCACCATCATCTTCGGTTTCTTCGCGGTGCTGATCGCGCGCGAGCTGCCCGGGCGCACCCGCGTGTGGCCGTACCTGCTGTCGGGCATCGTGGTCAGCCTGATCGGTTTCGCGCGCCTGTACCTGGGCGCGCACTGGCTCAGCGATGTGATCGGCGGGATGCTGTTCGGCATCTTCTGGCTGCTGGTGCTGGGCATCGCCTACCGGCGCCGCTTCAACCGCTCGTTCTGGGTCAAGCCGGTGGCGTGGCTGTTCTACGGCACCTTCGCCCTGGCCGCGCTGTGGTACGCACCGCGCAACATCCCGCTCAAGCTGGCGCGCTTCGAACCGGCCCAGCCGGCCCCGGTGGACGTGGCCGCCACGACCTGGTGGCAGGGGCAATGGAAGCAGCTGCCCTCGCGTCGCAACGAGTTCGATGACGACCAGCGCTGGCCGCTGGACGTGCAGGTAGCCGGCCCGCTGGCGCCCCTGCAGCGCCGCCTGGAAAGCCAGGGCTGGCGCGTGCAGCCGCAGGCCGGCTGGGAACAGGCACTGTTGATGCTGGACAAATCGGCCGCGCCGGAAGAAGTGCCGGTGCTGCCGGCCACGCTGGACACCCAGGTCGAGTCGCTGCTGATGCTGCGCCCGGGCAACGCGCCCGACGAGATCTTCGCGCTGCGCCTGTGGCCGGCGCCGACCCGCCTGCAGCCGGGCAACCAGCCGTTGTGGCTGGGCAGCGCGCAGACCCTGCACTATCAGCAGCATTTCCACCTGATCGGGATGTGGCGACCGATGCGTGGCATCGACCCGTCGCTGTCGGCCGTGCGCGAGGCGTTGCAGGGCCTGCCGCAGCAGGTCGATACCCACCCGGAAACGCAGATGCCGGTGTTGCGGGTGCGCACGACGGGCGAGTGATGCAGCCGCTCGCGGAGCCGTGATGGAGCCTGGGTGTTACCCGGGCGCTGCCGGTACGCGCAGGGCAGCGGGACAACGCCGCGCCGCGCCTGGCGCGTGGATCAGGTCGGCATCCAGCGCAGCAGGTCTTCCAGGCGCTGGTGCGGGTCGTCGTGCTGCAGCAGTTGCAGCCGCTGCGGCTCTTCCAGCGGCAGCAGCTCGGCAAGCCGCCAGCCGACCCAGGCCGCCTGTTCGAGCTGGGCGGGGTGGCTCGGGGCGAAGGCGCTGCCGGCCTGTTCGATGATGTGTTCCAGCACGGTGGCCAGCAACGCGTGCTCCGGGCGCAGTTCGTCGTCGTGGTCGGGCGCGCTCCACTGCACGTCGGCCAGGACCAGGCCGTTGTCGCGCACCCGCGTGCGCAGCACGTGGAAACGGCGCTGGCCGCGCAGGCGCAGCATCAGCACGCCATCGGCGCCCACGTCGAAATCTTCGATCCGCGCCTCCACCCCGTAGGCGGCCGGCGATGCCGGGGCGCCCACTTCCTCGCCGTCCAGGATCAGGCAGACGCCGAAATTGGACTCCTGGCGGCTGCACTCGCGCAGCATGTCCAGGTAGCGGCGCTCGAACACGCGCAGCCCCAACGCAGCGCCGGGCAGCAGCACGGCGTGCAGCGGGAACAACGGCAGTGACACGGTGTCGGTCATGGCGGGGGCCGGCTCAGGACGCTTGCAGCTGCGCCAGGAAGCGGCGCGGCGCACCGTCGAAACCGCCGTTGGACATGAACACCACGTGGTCGCCCGGCTGCGCGATGGTACCCAGCTGCTCCAGCAGCGCGTCGGTGTCGGGCACCGCGTGCGCCTGCCCACGCACGGCGGCGATCACGCTGGCCGCATCCCAGGCCAGCTCCGGGCGGTGCAGGAACACCACCGCATCGGCCAGGGCCAACGACGGTGCCAATGCCTGCGCGTGCGCGCCCAGCCGCATCGAATTGCTGCGCGGCTCCATCGCCACCACGATCCGCGCATCGCCGACCTTGGCGCGCAGGCCCTCCAGCGTGGTGTGGATGGCGGTGGGATGGTGGGCGAAATCGTCGTAGATGGTGATCTCGCGCGCCTGGCCGATCACTTCCAGGCGGCGCTTGACGCTGCGGAAGCTGGCCAGCGCCGGGATCACCGACGCCAGCGCCACGCCCACCGCATGCGCGGCCGCCAGCGCGGCCAGGCCGTTGAGCACGTTGTGCCGGCCCAGCAGCGCTCCATGCCGATGGCAGCGCCTTCGTGGTGCACCACCGTGGCCAGCGCACTTCGCCCACGCGCTGGCCACGGTGGTGCACCACGAAGGCGCTGCCATCGGCATGGAGCAGTTCGGCATGCCACTCCAGCGACGGATCGAAGCCGAAGCGCTCCACCGGGGTCCAGCAGCCCATTTCCAGCACCTGGGCCAGGTAGGCATCCTCGCCATTGACGATCAGGCGCCCGCGCGCCGGCACCGTGCGGATGAGGTGGTGGAACTGGCGCTGGATCGCGGCCACGTCCGGGAAGATGTCGGCGTGGTCGTATTCGAGGTTGTTGAGGATCGCCACCAGCGGACGGTAATGCACGAACTTGCTGCGCTTGTCGAAGAACGCGGTGTCGTACTCGTCGGCCTCGACCACGAAGGCACGGCCCTGGCCCAGGCGCGCCGATACACCGAAGTCTTCGGCGACCCCGCCGATCAGGAAGCCCGGCTCGCGGCCGGCGGCCTGCAGCAGCCAGGTCAGGATGGTGGTGGTGGTGGTCTTGCCGTGGGTGCCGGCCACCGCGAGCGTGTCGCGGCCGGGCAACACCTGCTCGGACAGCCACTGCGCGCCGGAGATGTAGCGCTGGCCTGCATCGAGCACCGCTTCGACGGCCGGATTGCCGCGCGACAGGGCATTGCCGACGATGACCTCGTCGCAGTCGGCGGCCACGCTGTCGGCCCGATACCCCGGGTCCAGCGCGATGCCCAGCTGCTCCAGCTGGGTGGACATCGGCGGATAGATCGCCTGATCGCTGCCATGGACCGTATGGCCCAGTTCCCGCGCCAACGCGGCCACGCCGCCCATGAAGGTGCCGGCAATACCAAGGATATGAATCGTGCTCATGCGTTGGATTGTCGCCGATCCCCTGCGTCGTCGGCCATTGTCGTCAGACAATTCCTCGATCGACCGTAAGAAGAAGCACTCGGGTGTCGGGGAATTCCCGATAGCGAGCTACTGTGAATACGGACACAATTCAGCGGGCCAGCCGTAGTACCCCATTGGTCCTACTCCCCAAGAGGCCGTCCCCAGGGGGGCTCATGCTACGGGGCTCTGAGCAAGCCCGTCCGCTGGCACCTAAACCGCACGCCTGGCCTTTTCGGGGGCCGGGCGTGTGCGTTCATGCGCCCACCGGCGGTGCCACGGCGCTGCCGGGGCAGCGCCGGGCCTGGCTCAACCGTGGATCGCCGCGCGGATGCGCGCTTCCACTTCGTCCAGTTCGCCCACGCCATCGACGCGGGCCAGGGTGCCGCGACCGGCATAGAAATCCACCACCGGGGCGGTCTGGTCGTTGTACACCTGCAGGCGCTGGCGCACCGATTCGGGATTGTCGTCGGCACGGCCCTGTTCGGCGGCACGGCCGGCGATGCGCTCGACCAGCAGTTCGGTCGGCACGTCCAGCTGCACCACCGCATCCAGCGGCTGGCCGATCTTGGCCAGCAGGGTGTCCAGCGCGTTGGCCTGGGCCACGTTGCGCGGGTAACCGTCGAGGATGAAGCCATTGGCCACGTCGGCCTGGCCCAGGCGCGATTCGAGCATGCCCAGCAGGATGTCGTCGGACACCAGGTTGCCGGCATCCATCACCGCCTTGGCCTGCTTGCCCAGCGCGCTGCCCGCGGCCACTTCGGCACGCAGCAGGTCACCGGTGGAAATGTGCGCAATCGCCAGCTGTTCCTTCAGGCGCGTCGCCTGTGTCCCCTTGCCCGAACCGGGCGGTCCCAACAGAACCAATCGCATCAACCTGACTCCAACTTGGTAAAAAAATGGAAGGGCGCGCGCCCCGGGATTGTCCACAATCACGCTGCACCGCAATACGCGCACTTTACCCCATACCGGTAATGTCTCTGCAATGTCCTTCCCCCAGACCAAGGTCGACCCATGTCCAAAGGTACCCTGCTCTACGCCCAGTCAGGCGGCGTCACCGCCGTCATCAACGCCACCGCTTCGGCGGTCATCAGCACCGCCCGGGCCAAGGGAATCAAGGTCTTGGCCGCCCGCAACGGGATCCTGGGCGCGCTCCGCGAGGACCTGATCGACACCAGCCGGGAGACGGCGGCCGCCATCGCCGCACTGGCCCACACCCCCGGCGGGGCGTTCGGCTCGTGCCGCTACAAGCTCAAGTCGCTCGAGGCCGACCGGGCCAGGTACGAGCGCCTGCTGGAGGTCCTGCGCGCCCACGACGTGCGCTGGTTCCTCTACAACGGCGGCAACGACTCGGCCGATACCGCCTGGAAGGTGTCCCAGCTGGCCAAGGCCTTCGACTACGACCTGACCTGCATCGGCGTGCCCAAGACCATCGACAACGACCTGGCGGTGACCGACACCTGTCCGGGCTTCGGCTCGGCAGCCAAGTACACGGCAGTGTCGGTACGCGAAGCGGCGCTGGACGTGGCGGCGATGGCCGAGACCTCGACCAAGGTGTTCGTGTATGAGGCGATGGGCCGCCACGCCGGCTGGCTGGCAGCCGCCGCCGGCCTGGCCGGCGACGGTCCCGACGATGCCCCGCACATCATCCTGCTGCCCGAGCGCGCCTACGACGAGGCCGCCTTCCTGGCCAAGGTCAAGCAGGTAGTCGAGCGGGTGGGTCATTGCGTGGTGGTGGCCTCCGAAGGCATCCAGACCGCCGACGGCACCTTCGTCGCCGATGCCGGCGGCGGCAAGGATTCGTTCGGGCATACCCAGCTGGGCGGCGTGGCCTCGCAGTTGGCCGGCCGGGTCAAGGACGTGCTGGGCTACAAGGTGCACTGGACCCTGCCCGATTACCTGCAGCGCTCGGCGCGCCACATCGCCTCCAAAACCGACTGGGAACAGGCCCAGGCGGTGGGCAAGGCGGCGGTGCAGTTCGCCCTGAAGGGCCACAACGCGGTGATGCCGGTGATCGTGCGCAGCAGCGACGCGCCCTACCGCTGGAAGATCGAGGCCGCGCCGCTGCACAAGGTGGCCAACCATGAAAAGAAGATGCCGGCCAGCTTCATCCGCAAGGACGGGTTCGGCATCACTGCCAAAGCGCGCGCGTATCTGTCGCCGCTGATCAGGGGCGAGGCACCGCTGCCGTACGGCACCGATGGCTTGCCCAGGTATGTGACGCTTAAGAACGTGGGCGTGAAGAAGAAGCTGCCGGCCTGGCAGGACGGCTGAGCGCGGCCGGCCGGTGGCGCGCCTGCTGGCGTGCCACCGCGCCGACAATTGCGGTGCGCCGGGACGCCCCATACAATCGCGCCGAGCCGGCAGGACATGCGGGCTTTTGCACCCGCAACCCCATTCCGCACCTGCGTGCGATGACAAGGACTGTATCGATGAAGCGCCACACCCTGGTTTCCCTGCTGCTGCTTGCCGTAGCGGCTCCCGCCTTTGCCGACACCTGCGAAAGCAGCTTCCAGAAGAAGGGCAACCCCCTTTCCGGCACCACCTACACCGCCTCGGTGACCGTGCCCGAGCTGACCGTCAAGAGCGCGATCGGCCAGATGAACGTGATCGCCAAGGGCAACAACATGGACGTGTTGAGCTCGGACGTGGAAAACGGCGCGATGCTGATCGAAGATCCGCAGACGGCGATGCACAAGACCATTCCGATCATCATCAGCGCCACCAGCGAGGGCCGCACCGGCACCGTGGCGATGACGGTCAAGCTCAACCCTGGCGCCTTCGCCAAGGCCGATGCGATCCGGGCCGAGATGTGCAAGATGCTGACCCAGGTCAAGCCGGGCAAGGCGGGCGAGCAGTTCGCCGCGTCCACGCCGAAGGCCTCCACGGTGAACATCTCCGCCAGCGATTTCGGCTTCCAGCTGCGCACGCAGCACAAGGACAACCCGGCCGCGATCGAACCGCGCTACAAGGGCAAGATCTATTCGATCACCGGCCGGGTCAACGGTGTGCTCAAGAGCGGCGGCACCTACAACACCGGCTTCGAACTGCCCAACGGCTCCGGTGGCATCGACTTTGAAAGCGTGGCCATCACCTGCGCCTTCGCGCCCAGCCAGGCCGCCTTCGCGCTGGCGTTGCGCCCGAAGGAAAAGGTCACCCTGGTCGGCGTGGTCGACCATTACGACCAGATCGGCCGCGTGCTGTGGCTGAAGGACTGCAAGGGCAACTAAGCCCGGCCAGCCCCGCGTGATACCCAAGCCCGGATCGGCAGTGCCGTCCGGGCTTTTTCATGGGTCAGAGGCTGCGTCGGCGACCGCCCACGCGCTCAACGGCAGGCCTTGCCCTCCACCACCAGCTGCGCGGCGAACATCGGGATCTGCGCGATCTTGCCGGCGGCGGCCTGCTTCTTGGCCTCTTCCAGGTAGATGCGCGACTGGCCCTGGCCGTCCAGTTCGGCCTTGTGCGCCACCGGCATGCGCCACACGCGCACCACCGCCTGCTGCGCCGGGCACGCGGCGTTCGGCACGCGGATCACATCGTTGAGCTTCCAGCCTTTCGCTTCGCTGGGCTGGGCCTTGTCGAAATCGACGAAGCGGGCCCGCGGCTGGCACTGCTCACTGGTGCGCACCACGGCGAACGTGTACGGCTGCGCGGCATCGGCGGTGAACATGCCCTCCAGCCGCGCACAGGCCTCGGGAATCTGGCGCAGCGTATGGGCCGCACCGACCGCCTGCGGGGCGCCGGCGGCGCGTTTCAGCTCGGGGGTTTCAGCGGCATTGGCGGCCACGGCAGGCAGCAGCGCCAGCCAGAGCAGGTGACGGGTGGACATGGCGGAACTCCGGATGCTGGGGATGGGCCGAGGCTGCCAGCGGGTGGCTGAACGGCGTGGCAAGGCGTCCCATCAACGCCTGGCGGGGGGACCCGTGGTTTGCACAGCACACCATGGGGCGACAGCGCGCATGCGATGGCGCGTACCCGGCAGATCGCCGATGCGGAGGGGCGTGCGTGGTTGCCGGCCAGCGGCCGGCACTACCCGTATGCGGGTGTTGCCCGCATACTCGGGGCACCAGGGATTGCTGAACACCGCCACACGCTTGAAGACCGGGCACGGTCTGCACGGGTTGGTCCAAGGTTGCAGCCCGTTGTGCCCCGCGTGGAGAGGTTCGTCCGTTCACTGGATGCCATTCCATCACCCGGGAGGGGACATGCTGGAACGTTACGGGCTTTCTCTGGCGCTGTTCTGCGCCATCCTCGCGATTCTCTACGGCATCGTGTCGGCACGCTGGATCCTCCGGCAACCGGCTGGCAATGCCCGCATGCAGGAAATCGCCGCCGCCATCCAGGAAGGCGCGCGCGCCTATCTCAACCGTCAGTACCTCACCATCGGCATCGCCGGCGTCATCCTGTTCGTGCTCGTCGGGGTGTTCCTGAGCTGGTACACCGCCACCGGCTTCGCCATCGGCGCACTCCTGTCCGGCGCGGCCGGCTACATCGGTATGAACGTGTCGGTGCGCGCCAACGTGCGCACCGCCGAGGCCGCGCGCAACGGCCTGAGCGCGGCCATGGACGTGGCCTTCCGCGGCGGTGCCATCACCGGCATGCTCGTGGTGGGGCTGGGGCTGCTGGGCGTGGCCGGGTACTACGCGCTGCTGCTGCGCATGGGGCTGGACACGGCAACCGCGCTGCACGCCCTGGTCGGGCTGGCGTTCGGCTCGTCGCTGATCTCCATCTTCGCCCGCCTCGGTGGTGGCATCTTCACCAAGGGCGCCGACGTGGGCGCGGACCTGGTCGGCAAGGTCGAAGCCGGCATTCCCGAGGATGATCCGCGCAACCCCGCGGTGATCGCCGACAACGTCGGTGACAACGTCGGCGACTGCGCCGGCATGGCCGCGGACCTGTTCGAAACCTATGCGGTGACGGTGATCGCCACGATGCTGCTGGGCAGCCTGATGATCGCCGAAGCCGGCCGCAACGCCGTGCTGTACCCGCTGGTCCTGGGCGGTGTGTCGATCATCGCCTCGATCATCGGCGCGGTGTTCGTCAAGGTGAAGCCCGGGGGCTCGATCATGGGCGCGCTGTACAAGGGCGTGATCGTGTCGGCCGTGCTGGCGGCGATCGCGTTCTATCCGATCACCACCCAGCTGATGCCCGACAACAGCCACGGCGCGCTGAACCTGTACTTCTGCGCACTGATCGGGCTGGTGCTCACCGGGCTGATCGTGTGGATCACCGAGTACTACACCGGCACCCAGTACAAGCCGGTGCAGCACGTCGCACAGGCCTCCACCACCGGGCACGGCACCAACATCATCGCCGGGCTGGGGGTATCGATGAAGTCGACCGCGCTGCCGGTGATCGCGGTGTGCGTGGCGATCTGGCTGGCGCACTACTTCGGCGGGCTGTACGGCATCGCCATCGCCGCCACCGCGATGCTGTCCATGGCCGGCATGATCGTGGCGCTGGACGCCTACGGCCCGATCACCGACAACGCCGGCGGCATCGCCGAAATGGCCGAGCTGCCGTCGGATATCCGCGACATCACCGATCCGCTGGATGCCGTGGGCAATACCACCAAGGCAGTGACCAAGGGCTATGCGATCGGTTCGGCCGCCCTGGCCGCCCTGGTGCTGTTTGCCGACTACACCCACAACCTGCAGGCCGCCCATCCCGGCGAGGTGTTCGCCTTCGACCTGTCCGACCACACGGTGATCATCGGCCTGCTGATCGGCGGCCTGATCCCCTACCTGTTCGGTGCGATGGCCATGGAAGCGGTGGGCCGCGCCGCCGGGGCGGTGGTGGAGGAAGTGCGCCGCCAGTTCCGGGAGATTCCCGGGATCATGGAAGGCACCGGCAAGCCGCAGTATGACCGCGCGGTGGACATGCTGACCCGCTCGGCGATCCGCGAAATGATCGTGCCCTCGCTGTTGCCGGTGGCCGTGCCCGTGGTGGTGGGCCTGTTGCTGGGGCCGCGCGCCCTGGGCGGCTTGCTGATCGGCACCATCGTCACCGGGCTGTTCGTGGCGATCTCGATGACCACCGGCGGTGGGGCGTGGGACAACGCCAAGAAGTACATCGAAGATGGCCACTTCGGCGGCAAGGGCAGCGAGGCCCACAAGGCGGCCGTCACCGGCGACACCGTGGGTGATCCGTACAAGGACACCGCTGGGCCGGCGATCAATCCGTTGATCAAGATCATCAACATCGTGGCGCTGTTGCTGGTGCCGCTGCTGTAGGCACACCGTCGCCCGGCCCCTGGCCGGGCGGCACCGGACTCAGCGCCGGCGGATGGAGAAGGCCGCCGGCACCATCACCTCGACCGGGTCGCCGCCGATCTCCGGCGGCGGCGCCGGCACCGGCACCGGCACCGGGCCGCCACCGCGCACGGTGGCCAGCGTTTCGGCATCCAGCAACGCATGCCCCGCGTATCGATGGCGATCATGGCGCGCTGGCAGGGCCACGCGGAACACGGCCTGCGCGGGCACCCCGGCGATGCAGCGCGCAGATGCTCCTGCCGGGACGTCCGCCACGACGCCAATGCCAGGACGGGGTTGGCGGCCGCCGCGCCCTACCCGATCCGGCGATGTCGGCGTCACGCGATCACGCCGATAATGGCGCACCCCTTTCCAGGAATACCGCCGTGATGATCACCACCGAGCCGCGCATGACCAACCTGTTCCTGCAACTGGGACTGGATGCCTCCGAGCAGGGCATCGCCGCCTTCATCCAGGCCCACCAGCTGCCGACCGAGGTGGCGCTGGTGGATGCGCCGTACTGGAACGACGGCCAGCGCCAGTTCCTCGCCGAACAGCTCAAATCCGATGCGGACTGGGCGATCATCGTCGACGAACTGGGCGAGGCCCTGCACGCCGACGCGGTGGCCCGGCAGACCCAGGCCTGAGCACAACGCGCAGGGAGCGGTCGTTGCCGGTCCCTGCGCAGTACATGCGCTCGGCAGCGATAGATCGGTGACAACCACACGCTCCGGCCCGGTGCCGGCAACCCGCCCAGCGCCAGCGGACCGCCACGCTCGCATCAACGTCGGTGGACAGATCCTGCGCCGTACGGATGGCCCAGGATGCGCTGCGCCCGGATCAGCAGCTCGGTAAGCGTTGAGGCGTTGCACAAGCGCAGGCACGACGGCGCGGCAGGTTATGCCTCAAATGAGAATGCGTGACGTTCGACTGCGACAGGACGGCGCCGGACGCCTCGTTCACAGGCAGTCGGTCAGGCCTTGGTACACGCTGAGGGTGGTACCGGGCAGCGTGGCATCCAGCGCCGCATCGCCCTGCAGGGTGTCCAGCAACAACGGCAGCGGCGTGTCCGGCGCCACTGGCAGCAGGCAGGCCCAGTCGCGGCCATCCACCTCGATCCGCCCGCTGTCCGGGTCCACCGCCGCATTGCTGCCGGCGAACGTCCACCGACACTCCTGCACCCGGCCGCTGGCGGCCAGCACCGCGCAGCGCAGGCGCATCGCCTGCAGGTTGTAGTACTCCCCTTCGCAGAAGGTGTCGCCGCAGATCTGGTCGAAGCCGCGCACCAGCGCCTGCTCCGTCTGGCGGAAGCGCCACTGGCCCTGGCCCGCCCGCGGATAGTCGCGGGCATCCACATAGCGCGCCGACGGCCGCGCACCGGGCGCGGCCCGGGCAGGCCGCTGCAGGCACGCGCCGACCGCCTCCCCCACCGACTGCCGCGCGCCAGGCAAGGTCACCGTCAGCGGCTCCGGCCCTGCCAGCGCCGTGTGGAACGCCTCCACCGGCACGCCGGTGCCGAGTGGCAGGGCACACGCCCAGCGGCGGTTGTCGACCAGCACGCTGCCGGTGCCCGGGTCGACCTGGAGGTCGCTGGCAATGAAGATCCAGGTGCAGGCCTGCACGCGGGCGTTGGCCGCCCGCACCGAGCAGCGCAGCTGCAGCGCGCGCAGATTGCTGTAGGGCCCTTCGCACAGGGTGTCGGCACAGACCACGTCGAAGCGCTGGGCCAGGTGCGCTTCCAGATCATGGAAGCGATCCCAGTTGGCCTCCCCCGACGGGAAATCGACCAGGTCCACGAACGCCGGCCGTGCCAGCAACGGCGGGCTGAACAATACCGGCACCAGTACCAGCAGGCGCCGCGACAGACGAAGGATCCACTGCATGGCCAAGCTCCACTGAAGGGTGTCCAGCATCGCCGCGCCCGGCCCCGGCGGCCATCGGCCGGCGGCGACCTGGCCGGTGGGGAAACCCGGCGTGGCGGCGTCGGGCGACGCTGGCTGCACACGGGCGGGCAAAGGCATAAAATGGGGGGCTATCTGCCTACATCCCCCTCTCGGAGTACACCATGGGTCTGGAACTCGTCTCGCCCGGCAAGAACCCGCCGGAAGAAATCAACGTCATCATCGAGATCCCGAAGGATTCCGAGCCGGTCAAGTACGAAGTGGACAAGGAAACCGGCGCGATCTTCGTCGACCGCATCCTCTCCACCCCGATGCGCTACCCGTGCAACTACGGCTACGTGCCGAGCACCCTGTGCGGCGACGGCGATCCGGCCGACGTGCTGGTGGTGCTGCCGCTGCCGCTGGTCCCGGGCTCGGTGGTGCGTTGCCGTCCGGTCGGCGTGCTCAAGATGAGCGATGAAGCCGGCAGCGACGAGAAGATCCTGGCCGTGCCGATCTCCAAGGTGTTCAGCGGCTATGCCCACGTGGAAGACATCGAGCAGGTGTCCAGCCACTGGCTGGAGCGCATCGGCCACTTCTTCGAGCACTACAAGGACCTGGAAAAGGGCAAGTGGGTCAAGCTCGACGGGTGGGGCGGCGCGGCCGAGGCCAAGCAGATCCTGGTCGATGCGCACCAGCGCTACCTGGGCAACATCGCCTGAGACTGAACGGCATCGCTCCAGCGCAGGCGCGCTGGAGCGATGAGCATCACGTTTTTTGAATGCGGCACATCACTATTTGTGCTGGATTGGGTACATTGCGTCTTCACACCGTCCACGGTGCGTTTCACCGTGGTCAGCCAGGGGACTGTGTCGTGCGTATTCTGCTTGTTGGGGACCAAGCCAGCCTGTCGGCTGAGCTGATGGATTTCATTGCCGATCTTGGGGAAGAGTGGCAACCGTTGACCGCATCGGACGGCCAGGCGGCCATGAACATCGTCGCCGCCGGTCCGATCGACGCGGTGATTGCCTGCCCGACCCTGCCCGATCTCAACGCCACCACCTTGCTGGGGCAGATCCGCACCCTGCGCCCGGAGACCATCCGGATCGCGCTGGTGGAAGCTGCCCAGGGCAACCGCCCACCCCCGGCCCGCCTGATCGGCGTGGCCCACCGTTTCCTGCCGATGCCGCTGGCACCGGAGGTCCTGCTCGAAGCCCTTACCAGCCTGGAAGAGCTGCGCGAGCTGCTGGACAGCGCGCGCCTGCGCAGCGCGATCGGCCGCATCGAGAAGCTGCCCTCGCCCCCGCACCTGTATTTGAGCCTGACCCAGGCGCTGGAACACGACGACGACACCAACACCGCCGACGTCTCCAAGCTGGTGGCGGCCGACCCGGCGATCGCGGCCAAGGTGCTGCAGCTGTCCAACTCGGCGTTCTTCAACAGTGGCCGGACCATCTCCGACCTGCGCACCGCCGTGACCCGCCTGGGCCTGTCCACGCTGCGCGACCTGGTGCTGGCCAGCGAAGTGTTCTCCGCGCCGCCGTTGTCCGGGGCCGAACGCAACTCGCTGCAGCAACGCGCCCTGCTCGCCTCGCGGCTGGCGGCCAAGCTGCTGCCCGACTCCAGCGCCGAGCTCGGCGCCACGGCCGCGCTGTTGGCCGACATCGGCCTGCTGCTGCCGGGCGTGCGCAATGAGCGCCTGCCGGCCGAGGCCGATGACGAGCGCCCGGGCCATGCCGAGGCCGGTGCCTACCTGCTGGGCCTGTGGGGCCTGCCGATGCCGATCATCGAAGCGGTCGCCTTCCACCTGCAGCCGCAGAAGTCCAACACGCGCAGCTTCTGGGTGACCGGTGCGGTGCACGTGGCCCTGGCGCTGATCAATGGCGATCCGGTCGACGAGGACTACCTGCAGCGCGCCGGCGTGCTGCAGAAGCTGCCGCAGTGGCGCGACCACGCCAATGCCCTGATGGGGCTGGTGGCCGCCGAGGCCTGAGCCCGGCTGGCGGGGGCGGGGCACAGGATGGCGCGCCGTGAGGGCGCGCCATCGTCGTTTCAGCGCTGCGGACAGGCGTCCAGCACGCAGTTGCGCCACAGCGCCTCGCAATACGCCGGCAGATGCTGGCCCGAGGCGATGCATTCCTGGCGCAGATCCTCGCAGTAGCGCCCGCCCGGGCACACGATGAGGCCGGCCGAGGCACTGCCGGCCACGGCCAGGGTGCCAAGGAATACGGCGGAGAGTTTCTGAGCGAACGTCATTTTCATATCGATCTCTCAATCGTCCATCATTGGACCGATTGACCGTATCAACCGACACGCCGCCTCGAACGTGACTGCGGTCACCGTAAGGCACAACTCAGAATTTCCTGACCCCTGAAACAGAAAGAGGGCGGACCCTGCGGTCCGCCCTCCTCGTGTTGCACCGGTACTTCGATGGATCAGAAGCGCTGGGTGTACTTCATGTACAGGAAGCGACCGATATCGAAGCCGCCGTAGTAGGCGAAGCTCGAGTTCGGTGCCGAGTACATCAGCGGGCCCTTGTGGTCGAAGACGTTGTTCGCACCGACGGCAATGGTGGCATCCCACGGTGCCTTCCAGCTGACCTGCAGGTCATGGAAGGTGTTGGAGCCGGTCTTGCGCAGCGGTTCGGATTCGCCGTTGGCCATGTGGTTGGGCGCATTGCACCAGAACTCGCCGGTGTCGATGCAGTCTTCCTTCATGCCCGAGTAGTAGCGCGCGGTGTAGTTGACACCGAAGTCGCCCTTGGACCAGTTGATGCCCACGTTCGAACGCACGCGGAACAGGCCGGCTTCGCCGACGCGACCGATCATGATGTTCTGGCCGGCGGCGTTCTGGCCCTGCTCGTCGTACTTGGACAGGTAGCTGGTCTGCCAGTCGATCGAGAACTGACCGATGGCCAGTTCCGGCAGGCGGTACTTGACGCCCAGGTCGTAACCTTCGGTTTCCATCTTGCCGAGGTTGGCGGTGCCGTAGGTCAGCGCGCTCACGTGGCCATCGCTGGCACGGGTGACGGCGTCGCAACGGGCGGTGTTGCCCAGCACGTAGCAGTCGCGCAGGATGCGGTCGACGCTGTCAGCGATGATCATGTCGCTGATTTCGTACTTGTACCAATCCAGCGAGATGTCCAGGCCCTGCACCCAACGCGGGCTCCAGACCAGACCGGCGGTCGTGCTCTTGGAGGTTTCCGGCTTCAGGTTCGGGTTGGCACCGGAGACGAACTGGTCACCGGACTGGCACGGCAGGGTCGAACAGACCTTGTTGCCCTGGCCGATCTGCTCGTAGTTGGCCGGCACGCCTGCACTGGTGCACGGGCCGTTGCCGGCAACGCTGCCCGGCGCCTTGATGCCGCACGGATCGATGTAGGACTCGAAGCTCGAGCTCAGGCCGCCGTACAGGTCGGAGATGGTCGGCGCGCGGAAGCCCTGGGCGTAGGTGCCACGGACCAGCAGCTCGTCGATCGGACGCCAGGTCAGGCCGAACTTGCTGTTGGTGGTGCCGCCGAAGTTGCTGTAATCGGAGTAGCGGCTGGCCATGTTCAGGGTCAGCTCTTTGGCGAAGGCAACGTCGGCCAGGATCGGCACGTTCAGTTCGAGGTAGACCTCGTTCAGATCGTACTCGCCGCGGGTCGGCTTCTGGCCCAGGCCGGTGGACTGGCCGGACTGCGCGAAGGCGTCGGGCACGTAGCTGCCTTCTTCCTTGCGGTGCTCCACGCCCATGGCAAAGCCCAGGTCACCGGCCGGCAGGGTCACGATGGAGCCCGACAGGTTGGCGGTGAAGCTGCTGGTCTTGGTGATGCCGCGGGTGGTGAAGGTCGGGAACAGGAAGTCCTGCAGTTCCTGGTCGGCCAGCGAACCGGCGCCGGCAACGCCGTACGGCAGCAGCGGGTTCCACGGACGGCAGTTGGCCAGCGACGGATCCAGGGTGCCTTCCACGCCGCAGTGGGCAACGCCGCCTGCATCGACGTAGGACGGGCCCAGGGCCTGGCGGGCCGCGATCAGGCTCATGTCGCCGCGCTGGGTCTTGATCGACTCGTTGCGGTTCCACAGCGCGCCGACGTCCCAATCGAAGGACTTGCCGGCCAGCTCGAAGTAGCCGCTGACGGTCGGGGCGAAGCGCAGGGTCTTGAGCTGGCTGTCGGTGGTGCGCGGCACTTCCCACAGGCGGCGACGGAAGTCGATGCTCTGGTTCAGCGGGTTGAACGCACTGGCGCCGGACAGCGGGGTCTGGATGGCCTTGGCGTTGGACTGGTACGGGTAGCCGGAGATCTGCTGGAACGTCTGACGCTCGTTGTAGAGCAGATCGGTGTTCAGGCTGATCGTATCGGTGAAGTCGTAGGTGCCGTTGATGTACACCGACTTGCGCTTGACGCCGGTCAGCAGGGTCATCTGCTGGTTGGCGTTGGCGTACTCTTCCGGGCTCAGGTCGTGGTAGTCACCGATGTTGTCGGTCCGGCCGCCCTGGTTCAGGGTCTGCCACACCGAGGACGACTTGGTGCAGTCGTACAGGGTCGGGTTGCACCAGCTGCTGTTCTGGCTGACCGGGCTCCAGTCTTCCGGGGTCGAGTTCGGACCCAGCGAGCCGTCACGGCTGTACCAGCGGTCCTTGGCCCACACCGGATCCTGCTTGGAGTATTCGGCCGACAGGGTGAGGCTGCCGCGCTCGCCCTTGGCACCCAGGGTCATCGAGTACTGCTGGCTGTCACCGTCGCCGTTGCCGTACTGGCCCACGTAGACGCTGGCTTCGCCGCCGTCCACGTTCTTGCGGGTGATCACGTTGACCACGCCGGCGATGGCGTCCGAACCGTAGATCGAGGACGCGCCGTCCTTGAGGATCTCGATGCGCTCCACGGCCGACATCGGGATCTGGCTCAGGTCCTGCAGGCCGGCGGTGGAAGCGCCCAGGCGCTTGCCGTTCATCAGCACCAAGGTGCGCTCTGCGCCCAGGTTGCGGATGTCGACGTAGTAGCCGCCCACGTTCTCACCCGAGGCCAGCGACTCCGAACGCGAGATGGCCGGGGAGCCGGCCGAGGTCAGGTTGTTCAGCACGTCCGCGACGCTCGAGTAGCCCTGCTTTTCCAGGGTCTCACGGGTCATCGTCAGGATCGGCTGCTGGGTCTCCATGTTGGCGCCGCGGATGCGCGAGCCGGTGACCGAGATGCGGTCCAGGTCAGTGGTGCCGGAGGCAGCTTCCTGCGCCGAGACGAAGCTCGGCGCCAGCGCCAGCGCAATGCTGGCGGGCAGAAGGCCCAGCCGCACTGCGGGAGTACGAAAATTCATTTATCTCTCCGAGGTACGTTAGTAGCGTGTTAAAACGCCTCGGAAAGTTACGACTGCGTTACGGTTAATTATTTGCGGGATGCCACCGGAGACTTTGCCGACTTTGGCGACAGCATTCCCGCGCTTTCGCGGAAGCCTGACGCAGACTGCCCGTAACGCGCGCGGAACGCCCGTGCGAAGCTGCAGCAGTTGTCAAATCCACTGGCCGCGGCCACTTCGCCGATCATCATGTCCGTGTCCCGCAGCAGGTCGGCCGCACGCTCCAGGCGCAGGCGCGCCGACAACGACTGCGGGCTCTCTTCGTACAGGCTCTGGAAGGTCTTGGACAGGTACCAGCTGGAGAAGTTGGTCAGCTCGGCCAGTTCGCCGATGCGCACCACGCGGTGGCTGTTGCCTTCCAGAAACAGGCGCGCACGCTGCATGCGGCCGAACACCTGGCGCTTGCGCACGCGCGAACGGCCCGGGCAGCGCTGCACGCCGCTGGCCAGCACGCGCTGCAGCGAGGCCAGGTGCAGCAGCACCGGGCGCAGCGCCTGCGCCGGCTGGCCGCTGGCCAGTGCGTCGCGCCACAGGCGCAGGGCCACGCGCACCTCGCTGCGGTTCATGCTGCCGCGACCGGCGTAGAGGCTGCAGTCTTCCAGCTGCCCCAGCGCGCGCAACGCATCGGGGGTGAGGCTCAGGCCGATGCACAGCCCGTCGCGCCCGGCCTGGATCATCGGCCGGGATTCCTTCTCGAACGCGATCCACTCGCGCTGGCGCAGGCGGAAGCGGCCTTCCTTGGATTCCACCCAGGCGCTGCCGCGCAGCTGCATCCACACGGTGAAGGTGGTGCCGGCGGTCTGCAGGCTGCCGAGCCGGGCCACGCCCAGGCAGGTGGGCAGCGGACCGTCATCGACGATCTTGTCCAGGGAAAGCGATTGGCCGCGATCGGCCAGGGAGAGCTGACGCATGACTACACCGTGTTTGCCGTTACCGGGCAAACGTTTTGCCAAATCGGGCCAGCCGGGTCAGGACGGTTCCACGAGATTCATCCGAATTCGACACGAGGCCGATACGAAGGAATCACGAAGGTCATTTTCCCTTGAGGAACAACGCGTTGGAGATGGTCGAGAAGACCGGTGCGGGGGCGTCGGGCAGCGCCATCACGCCGATGTCGGCGCCATCGGCCACGGCCAGGGCGAGGTACAGGGCGCTGCCATCGGGGTGGGCGCTGAAGCCGTTGCCGGCGCTGAGCCGGTCCTGATCCAGGCAGTACTCCACGCGGGCCGCAGCGGCGCTGATGCGTGAGAACAGCGTGGCGCAATCGGCCCGGTTGGACAGGTAGTCGACCGCGCCATTGCGGGCCACGGTCCAGGTCCGGTAGCGCCAGCGCGTTGGCCGGTCGTCGCTGACCTGCTGGATGCTGTCGGCGGCGAGCGCGGCATTGGCCGACCACAGCCCACCGGCCGACAGCCGGGTGAACAGCACGCGTCCGGTGGAAGGATCAAAGCGTGCCTGCGAGACCCCGTCGATGCTGCCCAGCAACGTCCATGGCGTACTGCGGCGGTCGAACAGCGACAGCCGCATGCGTTCATGCTCGTCGCGGTCGACCACCAGCAGGTGGTCGGCGTCGGCTGCATACAGCGCCTGCAACGGCTGCGCCACCGGTACCGGCAGGGCCACCACCTGCTCGTCGCGCGGAGATACCTCGTAGATCACCGGATTGGCCTGCGCGTCGCGCCCGGACACCAGCAGGTGGGTGCTGTCCGGGGACCAGTCGGCGGCCTGGCGGGTCTCCGGGCGCAGGCCCTCGACCGGGCGCAGCGATTCGGGGCGGGCCAGGTCGGCCCACCACAGGCCGTAGTTGCCGGAGCGATCAGAAGTGAACACCAGTTGCCGGCCGTCGGGGGCAAGCATGGGTTGGCCATCGCGGCCATTGGAGGCGAACAGGCGCTCGGGCGTGCCCGGCCGGCCGCCCTCGAGCGGCACCCGGAACAGGCCGAACTGGGCCTTGCGGTGCACGAAGGCGAGCATCTCGCTGTTGCGCGCCACCGCCGGCGACTGCGCATCGTCGATGCCGACATCGCGCAGGGTACGGGTCTGCACATCCAGCTCGTACAGCCGCGATTCGCTGTCCACGCGGCGGCCGAACACGATGTGGCGGCTGTCGCTGCGCCACGCCCAGCCCCGGATCTCGGCCGAATCATCGGTAAGCTGCTCGGGCACCCCGCCGGCCGCCGGCAGGCGCCACAGGTCGCCGATCTGCGGATTGCGCACGAACACGATCCAGCGGCCATCCGGCGAGTAGCGCGGGGCATAGTCGAAGCTGTCCTCGGCCACCTCGTAGTCCAGCGGTGACCAGCGCCCGCTGGCGATGTCCAGGATGCGGATGCCGCGGTGGGCGAAGCGCCCGGCCAGGGAGCCGAACAGCAGCCCGCGCCCGTCCGGGGTCCAGTCGAAGCTGAGCAGTTCGGTGCCATCGCAGCGGGTGACATGGCGCACCGCACCGCCGGTGGCGCTGGCGATCAGCACCTCGCAGCTGGCGTCCGGGCCGAACCGGGCGAAGGCGATGTCGCGGCCGTTCGGCGACCAGTTGGGAAAGCGGTCCGAGTACCCGTCCGGGGTATCGGTGAGCACCCGTGCCGGCGCATTGCCCGACGTCTGCACCTTGATCGCACTGCCCTGGCGGGCGTTGCTGTCAGCCTCGTAGGCCACCTGCGAACCATCCGGGGACAGCGTGGGATAGGTCTCGAACCCGGCCGTGGCGGTGATCAGCCGGTAGGGCCGCTGCGGGCTGCCGATCACCCGGCTGCCATCTTCGAGCACGCCGCTGGACGCGGTGTCCGCTGCCGGGCGCTGCAGCAGCAACGCGCTCAGCACCAGCAACGCGACCAGCATGCCCAGGCCCAGCACCAGCAGCACGTAACGGCGCATCCTGCGCCAGCGGCTGCGCGCCGAGGCCGGCGCCGCATCGGACGCGGTCGAGGCAAGCGAACGTGCCGCCGCAACGGGGCTTCCGCTTGCCTCGGGCGCGGCCGGTGCCGGCTCCCCCGCCGCGTCCAGCGCACTCACCGGCACCAGCAGGCGATAGCCGGTCTTGGCGATGGTCTCGATATAGGGCGTGGCGGCGACATCGTCGCTGCTGAACGCCTTGCGCAGCTGGGTGACCGCCTGGGTCAGCACGTCGTTGGTGGGCAGCGTGTCCGGCCACACCTCGGCAAACAGCTCCTCACGGGTCACCACCGCGCCCGGGGCACGCATCAGCGCCTTGAGCACGCCCAGCGCCTTGGGCGTCAGCCGACGGGTGCGGCGCGCACCCGGCACGCTGACCTCGCGGGAGGACAACGTCACGGTGCATTCGCCGATCCTGATCACATCGACTGAAGGTGACTCACTAAGGGGGCTGATCATTCCGGTACTACGAGTGAATGCAGAACAACAGGAACGCAGCATCCATCACAACCGAACAACGATCGAACGAACCGCCAGATTCCGCACATGCCATCAGCGCAAACAGCAAAAAAACTGAAGCGCGCGAATACTAGCCTATGCCGGTTAACTGCGCCTGTGCGCGCAGAGGACATCAGGCTCTCTCTCGCCGACGAATTCACATAAATTGCTTCAGTATTCGCGCCTCCGGGCGCGAATTTTTTATCTGCGATTCAGTTTCGTCCACGCCGCAGCATGGTCAATCCGACCAGTCGCGAGACCACCAAAGCCACGTACATCACGCCTGCAAACTGCTCCAGCATGACCAGCGCGCGCGCCTGCGGATGCACCGGCACGACGTCGCTCAACCCTACCCCGGACAGTAAGCTGAAGCTCAGATAAAGCAGCTCCATCCAGGTGCGCAGTTCGCTCTCGCTGGTGGCCAGGAAACTGCCCGGATACCACTGCTGGCAGACCGAGAATGCGAAGGCGAACGCCCATGCCAACAAGGTGAAGGTGGCCCCGGCCGCGAACAGTTCGTCGCGGGTCACCTTGTGGTCCTGGAGCATGTAGGCGGTGAGGCTGCCGGCGGTATAGAAATACAGCAGGCACTCGAGCAGTTGCGCGGTGGTGGTCAACGCGGGCCTGCCCAGCAGTGCCCCGCTGATCGAGAACACCACCGAGGGGATGGCCAGCACCAGCGCCAGCCACATCCCCAGCGGGCTGCGCCGCACGACCCACAACGACAGGCCAAGCACGGCGATGCCGAATGCACCAAACAGGGCGCGGCTGGCGCCGGCCTCGTCCATTGCCGGGTACAGCAGCACGCCGAGCAGCTGCACTGCCAGCAGCCAGGCCGAAGGATGCCGGCGGGCGATGGCCAGCCACTTGGTGGTGCGTGCGATGGCCATCGTGTCCCCTGCGCTGCCGGTCTGGCGCCGAGCTTAACGCGGAACCTGCGCAGGCCACATGAGCATGCCGGGGCCCAGGGCGAGCCCCGGCGCGCGGCTCACTCGGCCCGGTACACCTCCGCGCCGAGCGCACGGAACTGCGCCGATTTGCCGGCCATGCCCTCCTCCAGCGCGTCCTGTTCGCTCACCCCGTGCCCGGCCGCGTAGTCGCGCACGTCCTGGGTGATCTTCATCGAACAGAAGTGCGGGCCGCACATCGAGCAGAAGTGGGCCAGCTTGTGCGCATCCTTGGGCAGGGTTTCATCGTGGAATTCCCTGGCCTTCTCCGGATCCAGGCCGAGGTGGAACTGGTCTTCCCAGCGGAACTCGAAGCGTGCCTTGCTCAATGCGTTGTCGCGCACCTGCGCACCGGGATGGCCCTTGGCCAGGTCCGATGCGTGGGCGGCAATGCGGTAGGCCATGATCCCGTCGCGCACGTCCTGCCGGTTGGGCAGGCCCAGGTGCTCCTTGGGCGTGACATAGCAGAGCATCGCGGTGCCGTACCAGCCGATCATCGCCGCGCCGATCGCGCTGGTGATGTGGTCGTAGCCGGGGGCGATATCGGTGGTCAGCGGCCCGAGCGTGTAGAACGGCGCCTCGCCGCACTCGCGCAGCTGCTTGTCCATGTTCTCCTTGATCAGCTGCATCGGCACGTGGCCGGGGCCTTCGATCATGGTCTGCACGTCATGCTTCCAGGCGATCCTGGTCAGCTCGCCGAGGGTCTCCAGTTCACCGAACTGGGCTGCGTCGTTGGCATCGGCGATGCAGCCCGGACGCAGGCCGTCGCCGAGCGAGAAGGTCACATCGTAGGCCTTCATGATCTCGCAGATGTCGTCGAAGTGGGTGTAGAGGAAATTCTCCTTGTGGTGGGCCAGGCACCACTTGGCCATGATCGAGCCACCGCGCGAGACGATCCCGGTGACCCGCCTGGCGGTGAGCGGCACGTAGCGCAGCAGCACGCCGGCGTGGATGGTGAAGTAGTCCACGCCCTGTTCGGCCTGTTCGATCAGGGTGTCGCGGAAGATTTCCCAGGTGAGCTCTTCGGCACGACCATCGACCTTCTCCAGCGCCTGGTAGATCGGCACGGTACCGATGGCCACCGGCGAGTTGCGCACGATCCATTCCCGCGTTTCGTGGATGTGCTTGCCGGTGGACAGGTCCATCACCGTGTCCCCGCCCCAGCGGATCGCCCACACCAGCTTCTCCACTTCCTCGGCGATGCCCGAGGACACCGCGCTGTTGCCGATGTTGGCGTTGATCTTGGTGAGGAAGTTGCGGCCGATGATCATCGGCTCGCTTTCGGGATGGTTGATGTTGTTGGGCAGCACCGCGCGGCCACGGGCGATTTCCTCGCGCACGAATTCGGGGGTGATGCGCGTTGGGATGGACGCGCCGAAGGACTGCCCGGGATGCTGCCTGAGCAGCGCGGCATCGCCGATGGCCTCGATGCGCTGGTTCTCGCGGATGGCGACGAACTCCATCTCCGGGGTGATGATGCCGCGCCGTGCGTAGTGCATCTGGGTGACGTTGGCACCGGCCACCGCGCGGCGCGGCTGCAGCCGCGATGGGAAACGCACCGCGTCCAGGCGCGCGTCGGTTTCGCGCGCACGCCCGAAGCTGGAGCTCAGGCCGTGCAGCAGTTCGGTGTCGCCCCGCTCGGCCACCCAGCCGGCCCGCAACGGCGGCAGGCCGCAGGAGAGGTCGATGCGCGCGGTCGGGTCGGTATACGGGCCAGAGGTGTCATACACGGTGACCGGTGCGTTTTCTTCGCCACCAAACAGGGTTGGCGTGCGGGTCAGCACGATCTCGCGCATGGGCACCTGCAGGTCGCTGCGCGAGCCGGGTACATGGATCTTGCGCGAGCCGGGGATCGGTCGGGTGACCGATTCGGACAATTGCCGGGCCTGCTGCTGCAGGGAGGAAAGCGCTGCGTTCATGACTTCGTCCTGGATCGGGTTCGGCCCGGGAATGGGCGGAACGGACGAAGCGGCGGCGCACGACGGACGCAGCACGGGCGGTCTTCGGGCGGGGCAGCCCTACGGCGCAGTGCGTCAGCATTGCGAAGCATCCCTACGCCGGTATCAACCGGATCAGGTTCGAAGGGACTGTCTCAACCGTGGCCACTGGGCCGCGGTACCCCCGCTTCGGGGCGAATTAGACCACAACGGCGACGCAATTGGCGCACATGGACCGGTGTGGTCCGATCCGCTGCCGGTACGTGAAAAAGACCCTGATCGGGCATCCCGTAGAATGCTGCGGCGCGCAACGGGCACCCGCCCGGCGCGCCGCAGAGTTCGGCATTGCCCGGCTTGAATCGCCCCAGCGCCTGCCTTGGCGGCACTGGAGACGGCAGGCATTCGCTCGCCCCTTTTGTACGGAGAAACTCCTGCCATGGTGTTTCGCATTTCCATCGCACTGATCGTCGCCTTGGTGCTGATCGCCGGGCTCGCGCCCGGTCCCTTCAATGACGTGGTGCAGAGTGGCCTGGGCCACATCATCCGCAGCACCGGCTGGCTCTACCTGCTGGTGGTGTTCATTACCCTGTCATTCCTGATGTACCTGGCCTTCGGCCGACTGGGTTCGCTGCGCATCGGCGGCGAAGATGCCGAACCGGATTTCTCCAACGCCAGCTGGATGTCGATGCTGTTCGCCGCCGGCATGGGCATCGGCCTGGTGTTCTGGGGCGCGGCCGAGCCGATCTCGCACTTCATCAAGCCGCCCGAAGGCCTGGCGCCGCAGAGCATGGAGGCCGCGCGTGCGTCGATGCGCTATGCGTTCTTCCACTGGGGCCTGCATCCGTGGGCGATCTATGCGCTGATCGGGCTGGCGATGGCCTGGTTCCAGTTCAATCGCAACGGCCGCGGGCTGATCAGTGACCTGCTGCAGCCGGTGATCGGGGCCCACCATCGCGGCTGGATCGGCACGGTGGTGAACGTGGCGGCGGTGGTGGCCACCGCGATCGGCGTGGCCACCACGCTGGGCTTCGGTACGATCCAGATCGCGGCCGGGTTGCAGCGGGTGTTCGGCATCGGTGATTCGATTCCGGTGCAGCTGACCATCATCGCGGTGGCGTTCGTGCTGTACATGGCCTCCACCACCAGCGGGGTCAACCGCGGCATCAAGTGGCTGTCCAACTTCAACCTGGGCCTGGCGGCGGTGTTGCTGGCGCTGGTGATGGTGCTGGGGCCGACCGGTTTCATCTTCGATACGTTCACCACCACGATCGGCTCCTACCTCAACTCGCTGGTGACGATGAGCCTGCGCATGTCGCCGTTCTCGGGCAGCACGTGGGTGGCGGACTGGACGATCTTCTACTGGGCCTGGTGGATCGCGTGGGCCCCGTTCGTGGGCTCGTTCATCGCCCGGGTCTCGCGCGGGCGCAGCATCCGCGAGTTCGTGCTGGGCGTGGTGATCGCACCGAGCGTGCTGGGGTTCCTGTGGTTCTCGGTGTTTGGCGGCACCGCGCTGTGGTCGCAGATCTTCGGCCACGTGGACCTGGCCCAGGCACTGGGCAACGGCTATGAGACGGTGCTGTTCACCATGTTCGACAGCCTGCCGATGCCGATGGTGTTGTCGGTGATCGCACTGGTGCTGCTGATGATTTTCTTCGTGACCTCGGCCGACTCGGCGGTGCTGGTGCTGGCGACGATGTCCACCGAGGAAGCGGGCGATCCGCCGCTGGCACGACGCATGGTGTGGGGCGTGGCGATCGCGTTGATTGCCGGGGTGCTGCTGCTGGCCGGCGGGCTGACGGCGCTGCAGGGCATGATCACCATCGCGGCATTGCCGTTCGCGCTGTTGATGCTGCTGGTGATGTGGTCGCTGTACCGGGTACTGGACATGGAATACGCGCTGCAGCGCCGCCGTGCGCAGCGGGCGCGGCGGATGATGGACGAATGGATCGAGCGCGAGATCGCCGCGCAGGAAGAGACGCGCGATGAGGCGGCGAGGGCGCCGTAGGGCGTACACCGTTGCGCTGTCGGTGGCAGGGTCGCGCCGGGTGGGTTGGCGGGACACGCTGCAAGTCCCGCTCCGCGGCCCGGCCCAGCCGCTGGCGGCTGTGCGTTCGGACGCATGCGAGGCAGTGCCTCGCAAGCAATGTGCCCTCACCCCTGTAAGCTCCGTCGCCGCATCCATGCGGCTCAGGGTCCCGCCAACCCACCCACCGCGCCCCTCTGACAGTGGGTCGGTGAGTTGAGGAGAGCAGCCGACCAACGGTCGGCTCTTCCCCGCCGCGTTGGTTTAGTAGCCTGCGGCTTGGCCGTCTTTGCGGCTCTCCGAGGCGCCGTAGTACACGCCGGTGTCGGGGTCGCGCAGGATTGCCTGGTAGCCGCCGTAGGGGCCGTCGGCGAAGGTCACCCGGTGGCCTTTGCGCATCAGTGCGCGCACCGTCTCGTACGGGAAGCCGGTTTCCAGGTTGACTTCGCCGCCGTCGCTCATCGCCGTGGCCTGCCCGGTTGGTTCGGTGGAACCTTCGTGCTGGATGCGCGGCGCATCGCCGGCTTCCTGCAGGTTCATGCCGAAGTCGACCATGTTCATCACGATCTGTGCGTGGCCCTGCGGCTGCATCGCCCCGCCCATCACCCCGAAGCTCATCCAGGGCTTGCCGTCCTTGGTCACAAAGCCGGGAATGATGGTCTGGAACGGACGCTTGCCGGGCGCGTAGCCGTTGGGGTGGTCTTTCTGCAGGACGAACATCTCACCCCGATCCTGCAGGATGAAGCCCAGGCCCGGGGGGGCCATGCCACTGCCCATGCCGCGGTAGTTGGACTGGATCAGCGACACCATCATCCCGTCCGCGTCGGCCACGGTCATGTAGATCGTGTCGCCTTCCTGCAACTGCCTGGGCGTGCCCGGCTGCACTTCGCGCAGGGCCTTGTCCATCGAGATCAACTGGCGTCGCTGCGCCGCGTAGTCTTTCGAGACCAGCCTGGCCACCGGTGCCGGGTGGAAGGCCGGATCGGTGTAGAAGCGCGCGCGGTCGGCAAAGGCCAGCTTCTTGGCTTCCACGAACAGGTGCACGTGCTCGGGCGAACCGAAGGGGATCTTCGAGAAGTCGTACCCCTCCAGCACGTTGAGGATCTGCAGCGCGGCGATGCCCTGGCTGTTGGGCGGCAGCTCCCATACGTCATAGCCGCGGTAGTTGCTGCTCACCGGCTCGACCCACTCGCCGTGGTGGCTGGCCATGTCCGCGTAGCTGAGGTAGCCACCGTTGGCCTTGAAATAGCCGTCGATGGTGCGGGCGATATCGCCCTTGTAGAAGGCGTCGCGGCCGCCGCGGGCGATCTGCTCCAGGGTGTTGGCCAGGTTCGGGTTCTTCCACATCTCGCCCTTGCGCGGCGCATGCCCGTCGACGGTGAACTGTTCCTTGAAGCCCGGGTACTGCGACAGCCTGGGCACCGAGCGGTCCCAGTAGTAGGCAATGACCTCGGCCACCGGATGGCCCTCGCGGGCGTAGCGGATGGCCGGGGCCAGGTTGTCGGCCATCGGCTTGCGGCCGAAGCGCTCGTGCAGGGCGAACCAGCCGTCCACCGCACCCGGCACCGAGACCGGTAGCGGGCCGGTGGCCGGGATCTCCTTGAGCCCGCGGCGCTGGAACTCGGCCAGGGTCAGTGACTTCGGCGAGCGGCCCGAGCCGTTGTAACCATGGAGCTTCTGCGTCTTCGGGTCCCACACGATGGCAAACAGGTCACCGCCGACGCCATTGCCGGTGGGCTCCATCAGGCCCAGCGCGGCGTTGGCCGCGATCGCCGCGTCCACCGCCGAGCCGCCGCCCTTCATCACGTCCAGCGCGATCTGGGTGGCCAGTGGCTGGGAGGTGGCGGCCATCGCATGCGGGGCGATCACCTCCGAGCGGGTGGCGAAGGGATGGCCGGTGACGCGATCGGCGGCGATGCCGGCGATGGGAAGGGCACACAGCACGGCGGCGGCAAGCAGGCCGCGGGCAAGTCGTCGGGACACGGGGTGGTTCCTGATGGGTGGTAGCCCCGCGATAGTGGCGGCAGAGCGGCTGCGATGGCATCGGACAATGGTCATGCCAGGGATGGAATCGGCGACGAAATCCGCGCAGAACGCGCCTGCAAAATAGTGAATTCGGGTTCACCGCAACGCTTTCAACCGCAACCATCCTTGCCTGGCGGGGCTTTGCGCTGGATGCAGTCGAAACTGTTGGAAATATGCCTGCCAGGGTTGACAGCCTTAAAACCGCTGTGGTTTTCTCGATCTCATGTTGCAGCGCACAGCCATCCGCGAATCCATCGAGCACGCCGACACCGGCGGGGCGTCGATCCGTTCGCTTCTCGTCCTCGTACTTATTACCCAACCCACAGGTGCGGGACGGACCGGCGTGTAAGCAAGACTGCCAGGTATCCATCAAAACCCGCACCCACCCAGGTGCGGGTTTTTTCGTTTCAGAGCCCCCTCGTTTTCCCTCCCCCTTCCGAGTTGCCCTCCCCCGCCATGACCCGCCAGCCCGCCACCACCGCCTTCACGCCCACCGCCCCCACGGCGGATGCATGCGGTTGTGGCGCTGCGCGTGCCACCGCTTCCCCTGACTGGCCGACGCGTCGCTGACCGTCGGCCATCTTTTTATTTCCGCCAAAGGACCTCCCCCATGAGCACCAACGACCTGCCCCAGATCAAGATCGCTGTTGTCGGCTACGGCAGCCAGGGCCGCGCGCACGCGCTGAACCTGCGCGAATCCGGCTTCGACGTCGTCATCGGGCTGCGCCCGGGCGGTCCCACCGAGGTCAAGGCCCAGGCCGACGGCTTCACCGTCAAGGCCCCGGCCGATGCGGTCCAGGACGCCGACCTGGTCGCCGTGCTGACCCCGGACATGGTCCAGAAGAAGCTCTACGAGGACGTCCTGGCGCCGAACATGAAACAGGGCGCGGTACTGCTGTTCGCGCACGGCCTGAACGTGCATTTCGACATGATCAAGCCGCGCCAGGACCTGGACGTGGTGCTGGTGGCGCCCAAGGGCCCGGGCGCGCTGGTGCGCCGTGAGTATGAAATCGGCCGCGGCGTGCCGTGCATCTGGGCGGTCTACCAGGACAAGAGCGGCAAGGCTGCCGAGTACGCGCTGGCCTACGCGGCCGGCCTGGGCGGCGCACGCGCCAACCTGATCCAGACCACCTTCAAGGAAGAGACCGAGACCGATCTGTTCGGCGAGCAGGCGGTGCTGTGCGGCGGTGCTTCGGCGCTGGTCCAGGCCGGCTTTGAAACGCTGGTGGAAGCCGGCTACCAGCCCGAGATCGCCTACTACGAAGTGCTGCACGAACTGAAGCTGATCGTGGACCTGTTCTACGAAGGCGGCATCACCCGCATGCTGGAGTTCATCTCCGAAACCGCGCAGTACGGCGACTACGTCAGCGGCCCGCGCGTCATCGATGCGGGTACCAAGGCGCGCATGAAGGACGTGCTGACCGACATCCAGAACGGCACCTTCACCAAGAACTGGGTGGCCGAGTACGAAGCGGGCCTGCCCAACTACAACAAGTTCAAGCAGGCCGACCTGGAGCATCCGATCGAGAAGGTAGGCAAGGAACTGCGCGCCAAGATGGTCTGGTTGCAAAGTCAAGCCGCGTAACCGCGCGGCTCCCCCACCCGCTTTCGTAAAGGTCACCGCATGAACACCTCCGCACACAGCACCGCGCCCCGCAACGGCGCCCGCTGGTTGACGCAGGCCCTGGAAGCCGAGGGCGTGCATACGCTGTTCGGCTACCCCGGCGGCACCATCATGCCGTTCTACGACGCCCTGGTGGATTCGGGGCTGAAGCACATCCTGGTCCGCCACGAGCAGGGCGCGGCCCTGGCCGCCAACGGCTATGCCCGCGCCAGCGGCCAGGTCGGGGTCTGCGTGGCCACCTCCGGCCCGGGCGCCTCCAACCTGGTGACCGGCATCGCCGATGCGATGCTCGATTCGGTGCCGATGGTCTGCATCACCGGCCAGGTCGCCACCCCGCTGCTGGGCACCGACGCGTTCCAGGAACTGGACGTGTTCGGCCTGACCATGCCGATCGTCAAGCACAGCTGGCTGGTGCGCAGCGTCGATGACCTGCCGCGCGTGGTCCGCGAGGCCTTCCGCATCGCCCGCGAGGGCCGCCCCGGCCCGGTGCTGATCGACCTGCCCAAGGACGTGCAGATCGCCGATGCCTCGCACCTGCCGGTGCACGTGCCGGAGGCGGTGAGCCCACCGCCGGCACCGCAGGACGCGGCGGTGGCCGCGGCCATCGCCGCGATCGCCGCGGCCGAGAAGCCGGTGATCTACGCCGGTGGCGGCGTGGCCCTGGGCGATGCGGTGGAGGACTTCCGTGCCTTCGTCGAGGCCAGTGCGATCCCTACGGTGCTGACCCTGCGCGGGCTGGGCGCGCTGCCGCCACAGCATCCGCACTACCTGGGCATGCTGGGCATGCACGGCACCCGCGCGGCCAACATGGCCGTGCAGGAAAGCGACCTGTTGGTCGTGGTGGGTGCGCGTTTCGACGACCGTGCCACCGGCAAGTTGAACGAGTTCGCCCCGTTCGCGCGGGTCATCCACATCGATGCCGATGCGTATGAGATCTCCAAGCTGCGCAGTGCCGACATCGCCGTGCCGGGCAACGTGGGCAGCGCGCTGCGTGCCTTGACTGCCGCGGCCACCACCCCCGCCTCGCAGGAGGCCTGGCGCAGGCGCTGCGGCATCCATCGCGAACGCTTCGCCGCCCGCTACGACGCACCGGGCAAGCACATCTACGCCCCGGCGCTGCTGAAGCGGCTGAGCGAGCTGGCCCCGACCGACGCGATCATTGCCTGCGACGTGGGCCAGCACCAGATGTGGGTGGCCCAGCACTGCCGCTTCAACCACCCGCGCAACCACCTGACCAGCGGCGCGCTCGGCACCATGGGCTTCGGCCTGCCGGCGGCGATGGGCGCGCAGTTCGCCTGCCCCGAGCGCACCGTGGTGCTGGTGTCCGGCGATGGCAGCTTCATGATGAACGTGCAGGAGCTGGCCACCATCGCCCGCTGCCGCGTGCCGGTGAAGATCGTGCTGCTGGACAACAGTTCGCTGGGCATGGTGCGCCAGTGGCAGGAGCTGTTCTTCGCCGAGCGCTACAGCGAGATCGACCTGTCCGACAACCCGGACTTCGCCGCGCTGGCCCAGGTGTTCGGCATCCCGGCCACCCGCATCGAGGCCCGCGACGACGTCGAGGGCGGCCTGGCCGCACTGCTGGCCCAGCCGGGCCCGGCGCTGCTGCACGTGGCCATCGATGCCCGCGCCAACGTGTGGCCACTGGTGCCGCCCAACAATGCCAACAGCACCATGCTGGAAAGCAACCCTGCCCATCAGTCCCAGGAGTTCCCCAATGCAATACCGGCTTGACCTGGTGCTGGTTCCCGCCGAGGGCGCGCTGCTGCGCGTGATCGGCATGGCCGAGCGCCGCGGCTTCGCGCCGCGTGCGATCGCCGGCGCGCCCAACGCCGCCGACAACGGCCGCTGGCACCTGCAGATGGTGGTGGACAGCAGCCGTCCGCCGGAGACCCTGTGCCGCCAGATCGAGAAAATCTACGACTGTGTTTCGGTGCGCATCAGCGCGCTGGAACCCGGCGCCGGAGTATCGGCATGAACGCCCGCACCGCTCGCCCGGTGCCGGTACGGAGGTCTCTTCTCGCAGCACAGGGATGTGCAAGTGGTGCGCGCGCAGGACGCATGGCGTCGCACCGCGCCGCACAGGGATGTGCAAGTGGTGCGCGTGCAGGACGCATGGCGTCGCGCAGCGCAGGGACGTCGTGGCACCGCGCAGCGCATGCCGGCGATCACCGTGGCCGGGGGCCAAATGCCCACTAGCGGCGCCCCGCAGGAACCGGACGTAGGCGAGGTAAGCGTCGCCGACGTGCTGGCCGCGCAGGCGCGGCTGCGCCGCTACCTGCCGCCTACCCCGCTGCACTATGCCGAGCGTTTCGGGGTCTGGCTGAAGCTGGAGAACCTGCAGCGCACCGGCTCCTACAAGGTGCGCGGCGCCTTGAACGCGCTGCTGGCCGGGCGTGAGCGCGGCGACGACCGGCCGGTGATCTGCGCCTCGGCCGGCAACCATGCCCAGGGCGTGGCCTGGGCTGCCTACCGGCTGGACATGCCGGCGATCACGGTGATGCCGCACGGCGCACCGGCGACCAAGATCGCCGGCGTCGCCCACTGGGGTGCCACCGTGCGCCAGCACGGCACCAGCTACGACGAGGCCTACGCCTTCGCGCGCGCGCTGGCCGACCAGCACGGCTACCGGTTCCTGTCCGCCTTCGACGACCCCGACGTGATCGCCGGGCAAGGCACGCTGGGCATCGAGCTGGCGCCGCATGCGCCGGACGTGGTGATCGTACCGATCGGCGGTGGCGGGCTGGCCTCCGGCGTGGCGCTGGCGCTCAAATCCCAGGGCGTGCGCATCATTGGCGCACAGGTCGAAGGCGTGGATTCGATGGCCCGCGCCATCCGCGGCGACGTCCGCGAGATCGCCCCGGTGGCCACCCTGGCCGACGGGGTCAAGGTCAAGATCCCCGGCTTCCTGACCCGCAAGCTGTGCAGCGCACTGCTGGATGATGTGGTGATCGTGCGCGAAGCCGAGCTGCGCGAAACCCTGGTCCGACTGGCGCTGGAAGAGCATGTCATCGCCGAGGGCGCCGGCGCGCTGGCCCTGGCCGCCGGGCGCCGCGTGGCCGGCAAGCGCAAGTGCGCGGTGGTCAGCGGCGGCAACATCGACGCGCTGGTGCTGGCCCAGCTGCTGGCCGACATCCGCCCGCGCCCGCCGCGCAAACCGCGCCGCCGCGCCAGCGAGCGAACGCGACTACCGCTGCCCACCGCGCTCGCCCCACCCAAGATTCCCGCTGCTTCCCCTTCCTTTGTGACCCCATCCGACATCGCTGTCGAGGAGACCTCCTGGTGACCACGCCCAACTCCCCCCGCATTAGAATTTTCGACACCACCCTGCGTGACGGCGAGCAATCGCCCGGCTGCAGCATGAGCCCGCAGCAGAAACTGGTGATGGCCCGTGCGCTGGACGAGCTGGGCGTGGACATCATCGAAACCGGCTTCCCGGCCAGCTCGCAGTCCGACCGCGAAGCGATGGCGATGATCGGCCGCGAAGTGCGCCGGCCGACCCTGGCGGTGCTGTCGCGCTGCCTGGCCGCCGATATCGAAACCTCGGCCAAGGCCCTGGAAGCAGCCGCCAATGCACGCCTGCACGTGTTCCTGTCCACCAGCCCGCTGCACCGCGAACACAAGCTGCGGATGAGCCGCGAACAGGTACTGGAATCGGTGCACAAGCACGTCAGCCTGGCGCGCAGCTACATCGATGACGTGGAATTCTCCGCCGAGGACGCCACCCGCACCGAAGAAGACTTCCTGATCGAGGTGGCCCGCGTGGCCGTGGCCGCCGGTGCCACCACCATCAACCTGCCCGACACGGTGGGCTTCACCACGCCCGAAGAGATCCGCGGCATGTTCCAGCGGGTGATCGCCGGGGTGCCGGACAGCGACCGCATCATCTTCAGCGCGCATTGCCACAACGACCTGGGCCTGGCCGTGGCCAACTCGCTGGCCGCCATCGAAGGCGGCGCGCGCCAGGTGGAGTGCACCATCAACGGGATCGGCGAGCGCGCCGGCAACTGCTCGCTGGAAGAGATCGCGATGGTACTGAAGGTACGCAACGCCTTCTACGAGGAAGACACCCGGATCAACACCCCGCGCATCGTCTCCACCTCGCAGTTGCTGCAGCGCCTGGTCGGGATGCCGGTCCAGCGCAACAAGGCGATCGTGGGCGCCAATGCGTTCGCACACGAGTCGGGCATCCACCAGCACGGCATGCTGCGCCACCGGGGCACCTACGAGATCATGCGTCCGGAAGACGTGGGCTGGGAGTCGTCGCAGATGGTGCTGGGCCGCCACAGCGGTCGCGCCGCGGTCGAACAGCGCCTGCGTGCGCTGGGCTTCTGGCTGGACGAGGAAGAACTGAAGCACGTGTTCGAGCAGTTCAAGGCGCTGTGCGAACAGCAGCGCGTGGTCACCGACGCCGACCTGCAGGTCCTGATGCAGGGCAGCGCTACCCAGAACGGCTACCGCCTGGCGTCGATGACCATCAGCGACGTCGGCAGCCGCGCCAACGCGCTGGTGGAGCTGTCCGACCCGGACGGCAACCGCGTGGCCGAAACCTCGCAGGGCGACGGCCCGGTGGATGCGCTGTTCGGCGCGCTGTCGGCTGCCACCGGCGTGCAGCTGATGCTGGACAGCTATCACGTGCACAGCGTGGGCATCGGCGCCGATGCGCGCGGCGAGGCCAACCTGAGCGTGCGCCACGACGGCGTGGAGTACGAGGGCACCGGCACCAGCCGCGACATCATCGAGGCGTCCGCCCTGGCCTGGCTGGACGTGGCCAACCGCCTGCTGCGCCAGCGCAACGCCACCGCCGAACAACCCGCGGCCAGCGCCGCAGCCTGAGGAATTTCCATGAGCGCCTTCGACAGCCGCACCGCCCCCGACCCTGGCCAACAGTGGAACGCCCAGGACTACGCCATCGACGCCGGCTTCGTGCCGGTGCTCGGCGGTGCCGTGGCACGGCTGCTCGACCCGCAACGGGGTGAACGCATCCTTGACCTGGGCTGCGGCGACGGGGTGTTGAGCTTCGACCTGGCCCTCAGTGGCGCGCACATCACCGGCGTGGATGCCTCCCCGGAGTTGATCGAAGGCGCGCGTGCCCGCGGCATCCAGGCCCATCAGATGGATGCCCACGCGCTGCGCTTCGAGCGCCAGTTCGATGCGGTGTTCAGCAATGCCGCCCTGCACTGGATGCGCGGTGCCGACCAGGTCATCGCCGGGGTCGCCCGCGCGTTGATCCCGGGCGGGCGCTTCGTGGCCGAGATGGGCGGCCACGGCAACGTGGTGGCCATCACCAGCGCGCTGCAGGCCGCGCTGTGCAGCAACGGGCACGCCGTGCCAGCCTTCCCCTGGTACTTCCCCAGCGCCGACGAGTATGCCGATCGCCTGCGCGCGCACGGCTTCCAGGTGCGCTACATCGAAGCACTGGAGCGCCCGACCGTGCTGCCCACCGGCATGCGCGGCTGGCTGCGCACCTTCGCCTCGCCGTTCCTGGCAGGCCTGGACGCGTCGCAGCGCCAGCACGTCATCGACGATGCCGTCGCGCTGCTTGAACCGACCCAGCGCGATGTGCGCGGCCAGTGGACCGCCGACTATGTGCGGCTGCGCTTCGATGCGCGCCTGCGCACCGTTTGACCTATCTTCCATACGTACCCAGCAAGGCCATTCCATGACCCCAGCTCCCCGCACCCTGTACGACAAACTGTGGGACGCCCACGTCGTCGTGCCCGAATCGGACAGCGCGCCCGCCGTGCTGTACATCGACCTGCACCTGATCCACGAGGTGACCTCGCCGCAGGCCTTCACCGAACTGCGCGAGCGCGGCCTGGCGCCGCGCCGCCCGGACCGTACCAAGGCCACCATGGATCACTCCACCCCCACCCTGCCGGCCGCTGCCGACGGCACGCTGCCCTACGCCAGCGCCGCCTCCGAAGCGCAGGTGGCGATGCTGGCGCGCAACTGCGCCGAGCACGGCATCGAGCTGTTCGACCTGCAGTCGGCCAACCGCGGCATCGTGCACGTGATCGCGCCCGAGCAGGGCTTCACGCAGCCGGGCATGACCATCGTCTGCGGCGACAGCCACACCTCCACCCACGGTGCGTTCGGCGCGCTGGCCTTCGGCATCGGCACCAGTGAGGTCGGCCATGTACTGGCGACCCAGTGCCTGCTGCAGCGTAAAGCCAGGACGATGGCGATCACCGTCGATGGCGCGCTGGCCCAGGGCGTCGGTGCCAAGGACGTGGTGCTGCACATCATTGGCGTGATCGGCGTCAACGGCGGCACCGGCCACGTGCTGGAGTTCCGCGGCAGCGCCATCGAGGCGATGGACATGGAGCAGCGCATGACCCTGTGCAACATGTCCATCGAAGCCGGTGCACGCGCCGGCATGGTGGCCCCGGACCAGGTCACCTTCGACTGGGTCGCCAACACCCCGCACGGGCCCAAGGGCGCCGACTTCGACGCGGCCGTGGCCGCCTGGTCGCAGCTGCGCAGCGATGCCGGCGCGCGCTTCGATGCACAGGTGCATATCGACGCGGCCGACATCCGTCCCACCCTGACCTGGGGCACCCACCCCGGCACCGCCATCGCGGTGGACCAGCCGATCCCGGCGGCCAACGATGCGGCCGACCAGAAGGGCCTGGACTACATGCATTTCCACGCCGGGCAGACCCTGGCCGGCACCCCGGTGGACGTGGTGTTCGTGGGTTCGTGCACCAATGGCCGGCTGAGCGACATGCGCGAAGTGGCGCAGGTGCTGCAGGGCCGACGCGTCGCCGATGGCGTGCGCATGCTGGTGGTGCCGGGCTCGGAGATCGTCAAGCGCCAGGCCGAGGCCGAGGGCATCGATGTGATCGTGCGCGCGGCCGGCGCCGAATGGCGCGAGCCGGGCTGTTCGATGTGCATCGCCATGAACGGCGATCTGGTCGCGCCGGGACAACTGGCGGTCAGCACCAGCAACCGCAATTTCGAAGGCCGCCAAGGCCCCGGCTCGCGCACCCTGCTGGCCTCGCCGATGACCGCCGCCTGGGCTGCGGTGAACGGCCGCGTGGCCGACCCACGGGAACTGTATGCCACGCTGGAGGTGGCCTGATGAGCGGCTTCCGCACCCTGACCTCGACCAGCGTGGTGCTGCGCGAGACCAACATCGATACCGACCAGATCATTCCGGCGCGTTTTCTGTCCACCACCGAGCGCGTCGGCCTGGGCAAGCACGCGTTCAATGACTGGCGCTGGCAGAGCGAGGGCGTGCCGAACCCGGCATTCGCCTTCAACCAGCCGCACAACGCCGGCCGCAGCATCCTGCTGGCCGGCCGCAACTTCGGCTGCGGCTCCTCGCGTGAGCATGCGCCGTGGGCACTGACCGACCTGGGCCTGCGCGCCATCGTCAGCAGCGAAATCGCCGACATCTTCCGCGGCAACTCGCTGAAGAACGGCCTGCTGCCGATCGTGCTGGACGAAGCCGATGTGCAGACGCTGATGCAGCGCCCGGATGACGCATTGACCATCGATGTGGCCGCGCGTGAACTGCGCACGCCCGATGGCCGCGTGTATGCCTTCCCGCTGGACGGCTTCTCGCAGACCTGCCTGCTGGAAGGCGTGGACCAATTGGGGTATCTGTTGGGCCGTACCCCTGACATTGAACGTTACGAGAGTGAACATGCACGCTGAGATTGTCGTATTGCCGGGTGACGGCATCGGTCCGGAAGTCGCCGCCGCCGCCGTGGCGGTGCTGGAGGCCGTCGCCACCCGTTTCGGTCACACCTTCGGGTTCCAGGAGCACGACATCGGTGGCATCGCCATCGATCGCCACGGCGAGCCGCTGCCGGCCACCACGCTGGACGCCTGCCGCAAGGCCGACGCCATCCTGCTCGGCGCGGTCGGTGGGCCGACGTGGTCCGACCCGAACGCCAAGGTACGCCCCGAGCAGGGCCTGCTGGCGATCCGCAAGGGGTTGGGCCTGTATGCCAACCTGCGCCCGGTGCGCACCCATGCGGCCGCGCTCGGCGCCTCGCCGATCAAGGCCGAACTGCTGGAAGGCGTGGACTTCGTGGTCGTGCGCGAGCTGACCGGCGGCATCTACTTTGGCGAGAAGACCCGCACTGCCGACACCGCCAGCGACCTGTGCAGCTACAGCGTGGGCGAGATCGAGCGCGTGCTGCGCACCGCGTTCCGGCTGGCGCAGACCCGCCGCGGCAAGGTCACCTCGGTGGACAAGGCCAACGTGCTGGAGACTTCGCGCCTGTGGCGTGACGTGGCCGCACGGATCGGCCGCGAGGAATTCCCGGACATCGCGCTGGAGCACCAGCTGGTCGATTCGATGGCCATGCACCTGCTGGCCAAGCCGCGCGATTACGACGTGATCGTGACCGAGAACATGTTCGGCGACATCCTCACCGACGAGGCCTCGATGCTGGCCGGCTCGCTGGGCCTGCTGCCGTCGGCCTCGCTGGGCGAGCCCGGCGCGGTCGGCATCTACGAGCCCATCCACGGCTCGGCCCCGGACATCGCCGGCAAGGGCATTGCCAATCCGTACGCCACGATCTTCAGCGCGGCGATGTTGCTGCGGCATTCGTTGGGGTTGGAGGAAGAAGCCGGCGCGGTGGAAGCGGCCGTGCATGCGGCGCTGGATGCGGGCGTGTTCACCGCCGACCTGGCGGCCAGCGGCGCGGCGGTCTCGACCCGCCAGGCCACCGACGCGGTCCTGGCGCGCCTACGCGGGTGAGCGCCGTACCGACCCACCCTCGGTAGCCACCGCGACGTGGTTGGATCCGGCCAGGTGCCGACCGTCGGTCGGCCGCCTCGCCCCACGCGCGGTGGTTGGTGCGGGCATGGATGCCGCGTGCCGATCCAGGGTCGGTTGCTACCGGGGTTCGGAATACGTGCTGCCGCTCATGCAGCCGACCAGCACGGTGCCATCGTCGGTCTGCAGCACGCTGCGTTCACGCAGCTGCGTGCGTCCGGGCCTCTGATCACGGGCCACCTCGCGCGTCCACACCCCATTGGCCCTACGCGCGGCCGCGTCCATCCCGGTCGCCGCAAGCATCTTGTCCAGCGGGGCCTGCCCCAGATCGCCAGCGATGTATCCGTCGATGGACACGGCGATGCGCTGGACCGGAAAACCGTGCAGGTTCAGCGGCGGATCCAGTTCGATGACCTGGGCCGGTAGCGCTTGTCCGCCAACGAGATACCCGCGTTCGGACACGGCGCGGATGCTCTCCGGCCAGGCCAGCGGGGGCTGCTCCACAACCCGCTCCCATGTATTGGCAATGCGCTGCAGCGCGGCCGGGTCGGCCCGGCAATCCAGCGCAGCGGCGAAATCATTCGCGCTGGCGACCTCGCGCAAACGGGCCGGAACACGTTCATCGCGCGTCTGCCCGGCGTAATCGCAGCCCAGCCGGTACCCCTGGCGCTGCCCGTCGCTGCGTATCACGAGCGACGCGCGCGCCGTGGCGCTGCCGGTCGGCGCCTGCACCGACCAGACCTGCAGTGGCCCGCGCAACGTGCTCGACTGCAGGCGCAACCCCTGCGCGGCCACCACGCGCGTACGCGAGGCGGCATCGACCGGCATCGCAAGCCCGATGCCATCGGCGACCAGGCGACGGGTAGTAGTGCCGTGGGCAGTCAGCGCCACCGGCATCTCGATGGTGACCACCGATGCGTCCTCATCGTCCCCACGCTCGAACCGCCACTCCCGCAGGGACGCGGGGCGTTGCTGGGCGTCGCCATACATCGCCACCCGCAATGTGCCGACCACGGCCTGCGCGGTGGCCGGTGCCGCCCTGCATTCCAGGGTCGCGACCAGGTCGCGCTCGAACGATGCCGCAGACGGTGCCGCAGCCGCGGACCCGGTGACGGGCGTGCAGGCACACAGCAGCACAACGGCGGCGATGCCGACGCGCAGGCGATCAGGGGGCAGATACATGTCAGCGGGGCATCCATCGTGCAATCGAGCATTGTCACGCCTGTGCGTGGCCAAGGCCATGGGCCGTGGCCACGGCATGCTGCACGCCAAGGTGGGCCGCCGGGCAATGCCCGGCGCCACGCGGGGCCGACGTTGCGTCGGCCCCGGAACCATCAGCCTTCGCTGGTCCTGGCCTCGTCCGGCTTCACCCGGAACCAGGCCGCATACAGGGCCGGCAGGAACACCAGGGTCAGCACGGTACCGACGATCAGGCCGCCCATGATCGAGATCGCCATCGAGCCGTAGAAGGCACTGCGCGACAGCGGGATCATCGCCAGCACCGCAGCCAGCGCGGTCAGCACGATCGGGCGGAAGCGGCGCACGGTGGCGTCGATGATCGCGTGCCAGCGGTCGTGCCCGGCATCGATGTCCTGCTGGATCTGGTCGATCAGGATCACCGAGTTGCGCATGATCATGCCGGCCAGCGCGATCGTCCCCAGCAGCGCCACGAAGCCGAACGGCGCGCGGAACAACAGCAGGAACAGGGTCGCGCCGATGATGCCCAGCGGCGCGGTGACCAGCACCATCGCCGCACGCGAGAAGCTGCGCAGTTGCAGCATCAGCAACGTGGCCACCACGATCAGGAACAGCGGCATGCCGGCCTTGATCGAATCCTGGCCGCGGGTGGAATCCTCCACCGTACCGCCGGTTTCAAGCAGGTAGCCGGACGGCAGTCCGGCACGGATCTCCGCCAGCGTCGGCAGGATCTGCTGCACCACGTCCAGCGGCTGCTTCGCGTCGGCGATGTCGGCGCGTACGGTCACCGTCGGCAGGCGGTTGCGGTGCCAGATGATGCCGTCCTCGAACACGTACTCCAGGCGCGCCACCTGCGACAGCGTCACCGAGGTGCCGCTGGCGGTGGGGATGGCCAGGCTGCCCAGCATGTCCAGCCGCACACGTTCATTGTCCGGGCCACGCAGCAGCATTTCGATCAGGCGGTTGCCCTCCCGGTAGGTGCTCACGCTCATGCCCGACAACGAGGTGCCCAGCAGCTGGCTCACCTGCGCGCTGCTCACGCCCAGGGCGCGTGCGCGGTCCTGGTCGATCACCAGCCGCACCACTTTGCTCGGCTCGCTCCAGTCCAGGTTGACGTTCATCACGTGCGGGTTTGCGCGGACCTTGGCTTCCACCTGCCGGGCAATGGCCTGGACCTGCTCGATATGCTCGCCGGAAACGCGCATCTGCACCGGGTAGCCGACCGGCGGGCCGTTCTCCAGACGGGTCACGCGCATCTGCACGTCCGGGAACTGCGGAATCACCTCCTTGAGCAGCCAGTCGCGGGTCGCCTCGCGTGCCTTGGCATTCTCGGTCAGCACCACGAACTGCGAGAAATTGGTGGCCGGCAGCTGCTGGTCCAACGGCAGGTAGAAGCGCGGCGAGCCGGTGCCCACGTAGGCCACGAAGTTGCTGATGCCCTCGCGGCCCTTGAGCAGCGTTTCCAGCTTGGTCGCCTGGGCCTGGGTCGCCTGCAACGAAGCCCCCTCGGCCAGTTCGATGTCCACCATCAGTTCCGGGCGGGTCGAATCCGGGAAGAACTGCTGGGGCACGAAGCGGAAGATCAGCAGCGAGAACACGAACAGCGCGGCGGTGGCGGCGATCACCCACCAGCGATGGCGCAGGCACACGTCGAGGAAACCGCGGAAGCGCACGTAGAACGGACGCTGGTACGGATCGTGGTCGTGCGCATGCACCTTCGGCGCGATCCAGCGCGCGAACGCGGGATGGCGGTCGGCCCACCGGAGGCGGCGGGCGTGCCAGCGCCCTGCCAGGCTGTCCGGCTTGGGTGGCTGCGGGTTGAACAGGTCCGGCAACATTTTGTCGCCCAGGTACGGAATGAACAGCACGGCGGCGATCCACGACACCACCAGCGCGATGGTCACCACCTGGAACAGCGAGCGGGTGTATTCGCCGGTACTGGAGGCGGCCGTGGCGATCGGCAGGAAGCCGGCGGCGGTGATCAGCGTGCCGGTCAGCATCGGGAACGCGGTCGATTCCCAGGCGAAGCTGGCCGCGCGCAGGCGGTCGTAGCCCTGCTCCATCTTGGTGGCCATCATCTCCACGGCGATGATCGCATCGTCCACCAGCAGGCCCAGCGCCAGCACCAGCGCGCCCAGGGAAATCTTGTGCAGGCCGATGTCGAAGTAGTGCATGACGAAGAACGTCATCGCCAGCACCAGCGGAATGGTCACGCCCACCACCAGGCCGGTGCGCAGGCCGAGCGAGAAGAAGCTCACCAGCAGCACGATCACCACCGCTTCGGTCAGCACCTGCACGAACTCGCCGACGGACTCCTCCACCGCGTGCGGCTGGTCGGAGACCTTGCGCAGCTGCATGCCGGCCGGCAGGGTCTTCTGCAACCGTGCGAACTCGGCATCCAGGGTACTGCCGAGCTTGAGGATGTCGCCGCCGTCCTTCATCGCCACGGCGATGCCGATCGCATCTTCCCCCATGAAGCGCATCTTCGGCGATGCCGGATCGGCAAACCCGCGTTTGATCTCGGCGATGTCGCCCAGGTGCACGGTGCGGTCACCGGCCTGGATCGGGAAGCGGCGGATGTCCTCCACGCTCTGGAACTGACCGGTGACGCGCAGCTGCACCCGGTCGGTCGGGGTTTCAAAGAAGCTGGTGGCGGCAATCGCATTCTGGTCGGCCAACGCCTGCTGCACCTGCTGCAACGACACGCCCAACGTGGCCAGCTTGGTGTTGGACAGCTCGATCCAGACCTTCTCGTCCTGCAGGCCTTCCAGCTCGATCTTGCCCACATCGGGCACGCGCTGCAGTTCCAGCTGGATGCGGTCGGCGTAGTCGCGCATCACCGCGTAGTCGAAGCCCTGCCCGGTCAAGGCGTAGATGTTGCCGAAGGTGTCGCCGAACTCGTCGTTGAAGAACGGGCCGACGATTTCCCGCGGCAGGGTCGGCTTGATGTCGCCCACGCGCTTGCGCACCTGGTACCAGAGGTCGGGAATCGCCTTGGAACGCAGGCTGTCACGGGCCACGAAGATCACCTGCGATTCGCCCGGGCGGGAGTAGGAGCGGATGAACTCGTACTGCCCGGTGTTCAGCAGCGCCTTTTCGATCGGCTCGGTGACCTGGTGGGAGACCTGTTCGGCGGTCGCGCCGGGCCACATCGTGCGCACCACCATCACTTTGAAGGTGAACGGTGGATCTTCGGACTGGCCCAGGTGCTTGTACGACCACGCACCGATGATCGCAAAGGCCAGCATCGCAAACAGCACCAGGGGCCGGTTGCCCAGCGCCCATTCGGAGAGGTTGAAGCGGCGCACGGCTCAGTGCCCCTTGCCGGCGGCAGCGGCCCGCGTTGCCGCCGCTGCCCGCACCGGGCGGTTCTGGCGATCGACCGGGGTCACCACCTGGCCTTCGCGCAACAGGTGGCCACCGGCGGCGACCACCCAGTCGTTGCCGGTGACCCCGGACAGCACCGGCACGGCGTCGGGGCCGTACGCCCCCACGGTCACCGGGGTGGCCTTGAGCGCGCCATTGGCCGGGTTCACCACCCACACACTGGCCTTGCCGTCGGCACCGCGCAGCACCGCCGCCAGCGGCAGCTGCAGCGTGCCGCTGCGGCCGGCGGTGGCGAACACGCGTGCGCTCTGGCCCAGTTCCACCTCGCTCAGCGCTTCGGGCGCCAGGCTCACGCGGGTGGCATAGGTCCGCGCCTGGGCGTCGGCCGCCGGGGCGATCTCGCGGATCGTGCCGGGCAGCAGCTGGCCAGGACGGTTCCACAGCTCCACCTGCACCTGCTGGCCCACCTGGTAATCACGGATGGTGCTTTCCGGCAGCGCGATCAGCACCTCGCGACCGCCATCGGCGGCCAGGGTGAACACCGTCTGCCCGGCCGCCACCACCTGCCCGGCTTCAGCCTGGCGGGTGGCGATCACGCCGTCGGCCGGCGCGCGCAGCTGCGCATACCCGGCCTGGTTGCGGGCCACGGCCAGGTTGGCGCGGGCGGCGTTGGCCTGCCCCTGCGCCGCCTTGAAGGCGGCAGTCTGCTGGTCCAGCGCCGAGCGGCTCACCAGCTGGTCCTCGGCCAACGTGGCGTAGCGCTTCTGGTCGTCGCGGGCGCGCACCAGGTCCGCTTCGGCCGCGGCCAGCTGGGCCTGCGAGGCAGCGGCCTGCGAGGCGTAGTCGGCCGCGTCCAGTTCGGCCAGCAACTGGCCGCGGGTGACGCGCTGGCCGGCATCGACCTGGCGCTTGACCAGATTGCCCCCGACCCGGAACGACAGCGGGCTTTCCTGGCGCGCGTGCACCTCGCCGGGATACGCGGCGGCCTCCTGGCCGGCCACGGTGCCCGGATGCACCACCAGTACGGGGATCGCCGCCGCCGGCGCGGCCTCCTGCCTGCCACAGGCCGCCAGCATCACCAGCAGCACACCACCGCCCACCCAACGCATGATTTTCATGAGGCACAGGACCTGAAAGGGAATACGGAAAAACGCGCCGGCAACATACTGTTCCAGCACGGCTAATATTGAACCAGCCGGTATAGTATAAATATCGAACCGATTGGTCTAGTATTGTTTGAATGACCGATCCGACCTCTCCCGTTGTGCCCGCAAAGCCGGCCGCCAAGGCGTCCGGACCAGGGCGCCCGAAGGACCTGGGCAAGCGTGCGGCGATCCTTGAAGCGGCCAAGTCGCTGTTCGTCGAGCAGGGTTACAACGGCGTCAGCATGGACAGCATTGCCGCCCAGGCAGGCGTCTCGAAGTTGACCGTTTACAGCCATTTCGGCGACAAAGAGACCCTTTTCACCGAAGCTGTCAAGTCCACCTGCACCGCGATGCTGCCCGATGCGCTGTTCGTCACCGATGCCGAAGGGCCGTTGCGCGACCAGTTGCAGGGGATCGGCCTGGCGTTCTTCACCATGATCACCTCCGCCGAGGCGGTGGCGGTGCAGCGGGTGATGATGGCCCCGGAGACCGACGACCGGCTGCGCGAGATGTTCTGGGTGGCCGGCCCGCAGCGCACCACCGATGCCCTGGCCGAGTTCCTGCGTGCCCGGGTGGCGCGTGGCGAGCTGGAGATCGACGACTGCCAGACCGCCGCCCTGCAGCTGATGACGCTGCTCAAAGGCGAGCTGCATACGCATATGATGTGCGGGCTGCGACCGACCCCGGCCGACTGCGATGCCAACGCCCACGTGGGCGCCAGCGTCGACTTCTTCCTGAGGGCGTACGCGCCGCGCCCACCGGCGTGACATCAACATGAATGGACCGGAGGTCGCGGTGACTTCCGGCACTGCGACCCCGGCGCGACGGCAGCGATGCTCTCAGCGCGCCGCCGGCTCCCGGCACCGGTAAAATGGCCGGCCCACTGCGCTGGAACTAGAAACCTCATGACGATCGATTACTCCCACGCCCGCGAACTGATGGTCGAACAGCAGATCCGTCCCTGGGACGTGCTGGAGATCCGCGTGCTCGATGTACTGGCACGCCTGCCGCGCGAAGCGTTCGTCGCTGAATCGCACAAGGCCCTGGCCTACGCCGACATCGAACTGCCGCTGGGCTTCGGGCAGAAGATGATGAAGCCGGTCATCGAAGGCCGCACCCTGCAGGCGCTGGATCTGCAGCCGGGCGAGGAAGTGCTGGAGATCGGTACCGGCAGCGGTTTCCTGAGCGCCTGCATGGGCGAGCTGGCCCGCGAAGTGCTGAGCCTGGAAATCCAGTCGGAACTGGCCGCTGCCGCGCGTGCGCGCCTGGATGCCGCCGGCCTGGGCAACAACGTGCGGATCGAAACCGCCGATGCGCTGAGCTGGGACACCGACCGCCGCTTCGACGCGATCTGCGTGACTGCCGCGGTGGACACCATCCCGTCACATTTCACCCAGTGGCTGCGTCCGGGTGGCCGCCTGTTCGTGATCCGCGGCCACTCGCCGGTCATGGAAGCGGTGCTCATCAAGGCCGATGGCAGCACCGAGTCGCTGTTCGAAACCGATATCGATTACCTGCGCGGTGCCGCTCCGGCGCCCCAGTTCCAACTCTGAGTCCAAGGAAGCCGCAATGATCCGCCGATCCCTCGCTATTGCGCTGGCCGCCGCACTGCTGCCGATGACCGCCTCCGCCGCCGACCTGCTGCAGGTCTACGAAATGGCGCGCAATGGCGATCCGCAGCTGTCCGCCGCCGAGTCGACCCGCCTGTACGACAAGGAAGGCGCGGTGCAGGCGCGTGCCGCGCTGCTGCCCCAGCTCAATGGTGAGGCCTCGCTCAACCGGACCCGCACCGCGCCGGATTACGATGTGAGCTCGCAGTCGTTCACCTCCAAGAGCCGCAGCTACACCATCAACGGCAGCCAGACGCTGTTCAACTTCACCCAGTTCGCCAACCTGCGTTCGCAGCGCGACCTGAGCAAGGCCGCCGACTTCACCCTGGATTCGGCCAACGACAGCCTGATCGTGCGCACCTCGGCGGCGTACTTCAACGTGCTGGTGGCGATCGAATCGCTGACCGCCGCACAGACCAACGAAGCGGCGGCCAAGAAGCAGTTCGACTTCGCCGACAAGCGCCTGGAAGTGGGCCTGGCCCCGATCACCGACGTGCATGAAGCGCGCGCCCAGTACGACCAGGCCCGCGCCAACACCATCGTTGCCCAGAACACCCTGGCCGACAGCTACCAGGCGCTGACCGAGTTGACCGGCCAGCCGGTGGCCGACCTGCGCGCCCTGCCCGCCGACTTCCGTCCGGAACTGCCGGCCAAGTACGCCAGCATCGACCAGCTGGTCGGTGAAGCCGTGGCGCAGAACCCGGCGCTGAAGGCGCAGGAACTGAAGGTCAGCGCCGCCGAATCGGGCGTGTCGGCCGCACGCGGTGGCCACTACCCGACCCTGTCGCTGGGTGCCAGCGCTGGCAAGTCGGCCAGCTGGGGCGACGTGGTCGGCAGCGGCAGCAGCTTCAGCCCGGACCGCCGCACCAACAGCGTCGGCCTGACCCTGAGCGTGCCGATCTTCTCCGGCGGCGCCACCCAGTCCGGCGTGCGCCAGGCCCTGGCCCAGCGCGACATCGCCCAGGACGGCTACGAGCAGCAGAAGCGCGCCCTGGATCGCAACACGCGCAACGCCTACCAGGTGCTGGTGGCCGGCATCAGCGAAGTGGAAGCCCGTCGCCTGGCCGTGGTCTCGGCACAGAGCGCCTACGACGCCTCGCAGGTTGGCCTGGAAGTGGGTACCCGCACCGTGCTGGACGTGATCCAGAACCAGCGCATCCTGTTCTCGGCCCAGCTGGACTACGCCAACGCGCGCTACACCTTCCTGCAGAACCGCCTGCAGCTGGGCCAGGCCGTGGGCACGCTGGACATCGCCGAACTGCAGGACATCAACCGCCTGCTGACCCAGGCCGCAGCGACGCCGAGCACCCAGGTGAACTGAGTCCGGCGCAGCGTGCGACCCGGAAAAAACCACCCGCATGCGGGTGGTTTTTTTTTGCGCCGTCGTGCGCTACCCAGGCCACTCACGTCAGCGCGGATCGCCCGGCGCACCCGCTGCGTTCCGGGCCGGATTGGCCCCTCGCACGGTTTCCGGGCGTGGCGCGGCATAGCGCCGCGATACCTTGGTATAGACGGCCCGAATGCGCTTGACCCCGCGTTCCGCACGCTCTAACGTCCGCCCCGCACCCCCTGCCCTCCCGCCCAGAGACCCCTCCTTGGACAGTCACAGTCGACCGCGTTGCTGCTCCTGAGCCGACGGACCCGCTGACCCCAAGGTTGGCTCCGTCCGCACAGGACGGGGCTTGCCCGCGCATCGCCTGATGCGCCCGCCTCGCATCACCCGCATCGCCGTTTCCAACGACCCCGACGAGGGTGCCGCTGGCGTTTCCGCTTGCCTGGAGATTGCCCATGCACCATTGCCGTGTACTGGTCCCGCTGTTGTTGAGCGCGGCCGTGCTTCCCTTCGCTACCCGCGCCGCCGCCAGCCTGCTGGTGGACGATGCCGGCATCACCGATGCCCGCCAGTGCCAGCTGGAAAGCTGGGTGCGCCAGACCCGCCACGGCCAGGAATGGACCGCGGTACCGGCCTGCACCGTGGCCGATACCGAATGGTCGCTCGGCCTGACCCGCCTGCCAGGGCAGCCCGCCACGCAGTGGGCGGTCGGCGCCAAACGGGTGCTGGTGGCACAGGTGCAGCGACGCTGGGGCCTGGCCGCCAGCGCCGGCCTCGGCGGCACTGCGCACCGTCCGCGCAGCGATGACTGGACCCTCACGGTTCCGCTGACCGTCGCGCTGGATGCGCAGCACCGGGGGCAGCTGCACCTCAATCTGGGGTGGGCCCACCACGCGCATGTGCAGGGCCGCACCCACGGCGCCGGCATCGAGGTCGCGCTGCACCGCCACTGGTCACTGCTGGCCGACAGCGCGCGCGATGCAGACCGTCAACGCAGCAGCCAGCTCGGCCTGCGCCGGGGGCTGTGGCCGGGCGCCAGCGTGGACCTGCTCGCCGGGCAGGTGCATCACCAGCGTGACACGCGCTGGCTGACCCTCGGTTTCAATCTGGCCGCCTTGCCCTGAGCCGCTGCTGCGTGCGCCGCCTGTCGCACCGGGTCGCATCGCTCGCCCTCTGCCCCGCCGCGCGCGCGTCGTATCCGAGGCCTGCTGCGGCCTGCGCCACCGTTACCTGCTGGAGAACCCCATGAACCGCGAAGACCTTCTGTTTTCGATCCGCACCCTGATCCGCTCGCACGATGCCGCTGCCTTTGCCGGCATCGCCGCCACCACCCATGCATGGGACCTGGTCGAAGCGCTCGACCTGTTCGGCACCGAGGCCAGCCTGGGCCTGCTGATGCTGCTGCCCCCGCCGGCACGTGCCGGGCTGTTCGCCCACTTCCCCGACGGCGCGCAGGACGCACTGCTCGCCGCGATGCCGCGCGAGGCCGTGGTAACGCTGTTCGAGCACCTGCCATCCGACGACCGCGCCGACCTCTACCACCGCCTCGATGACGCAGCACGCCAGCACCTGCTGCCGGCGCTGGCCAAGGTCGAGCGCGATGACCTGCTGCGCATGGCTGCCTACCCCGAGGGCAGCGTGGGCGCGGCGACCACCTCCGACTACGCCTGCCTGGCCCCGCAGATGACGGTGGCCGCCGCCATCGCCCACCTGGGCCATACCGCGCTGGACCAGGAAACCATCAACATCATTTTCGTGCTCGACCACGACCAGCGCCTGCGCGGCAGCGTCGCGCTGGGCGACCTGGTACTGGCCGACGGCCACGCACCGATCGAGTCGATCATGCGCAGCCCGCCCGCCACTGCCGATGCCCACTGGCCGCAACTGCAGGCCGCCGACCTGATCCGCCGCTACGACCTGCTGGCGCTGCCCGTCACCGATGCCGACGGGCGCATGATCGGCATCGTCACCGTCGACGATGCGATGGACATCGACAAGCAGCAGGATGCCGCGCAGCTGGCGCGCTTTGGCGGCACGGTGAGCGCGCAGGGCAACGACCTGGATGTGCGCAGCACGCCGCTGACGCGGATGTTCCGGGTGCGCGTGTTCTGGCTGGCGATCCTGACCGGCTTCGGCATCCTCACCAGCACCTTCGTGGCCGCGCAGGAGGAGCTGCTGTCGCAGGTGATCGTGCTGGCCGCGTTCATCGCCCCGATCGTGGACATGGGCGGCAACACCGGCAGCCAGTCGGCCACCCTGGTGATCCGCAGCATGGCGCTGGGCGAGCTGAAACCGAGCTGGCGCGATGTGGGGTTCGTGGTCCGGCGCGAGCTGCCGGTGGCCGCCGGCCTGGGCATCACCATCGCCGTGCTGGAAGCGATCCTGGCGTATTTCAGCAAGGGCGTGGGCATGGACGTGCTGCTGGTGGTCGGCTCCAGCATGCTGGCGTGCACCGCGCTGGGCGGCATCATCGGCGCGCTACTGCCGTTCGCCGCACGCCGTATCGGTACCGACCCGGCCACGCTGTCCTCGCCGATGATCACCTCGATCATGGATCTGGTCGGGGTGTTCATCTACTTCGGCTTCGCCTACCTGTTCCTGGGCGATCTGCTGGTGGCGGCCGCCTGAATGGCACGACCGCCGCTGGCGGTCATTCCACCGGCGGCGGCAGGTGCGGCGCGATCAACGCCACGGTGCGCTCCAGCGCGCCGCGACCGTTGCTCACCAGCATGCAGCCGGCACGCGCCATGTCCTCGCGCGCCTGCGGATCGCGCAGCAGGGTCAGCAGCGCGTCGCCCACGCCCTGTGCGTCCTCGGCGATGATCACCGCACCGGCCTCGCGCATCCGCCGGGAGATCTCGGCGAAGTTGTGCAGGTGCGGGCCGGTCACGGCCGCCGTGCCCATCGCGGCGGGCTCCAGCAGGTTGTGCCCGCCGATGGCCTGCAGGCTGCCACCGACGAAGGCGACCTGTGCGCAGCCATAGAAGGACATCAGTTCGCCCAGCGTGTCGATCACGAACACATCGGTGTCGGCCTGCGGCCACTGCTGCTGGCGGCGCGTGGCCACCTTCCAGCCCTGCTCGCGGGCCAGCGCTTCCACCCGCGGGAAGCGCTCGGGGTGGCGGGGCGCCCACAGCAGCAACAGGCCGGGCAGTGCCTCGCGCAGGCGTCGGTGCAGGTCGATGGTGGCCTGCTCTTCGCCTTCATGGGTACTGGCGGCGATCCACACCGGGCGGTCGGCCGGCACCAGGGTGTGGAACTGCGCAACGAAGCCCTGCACGTTGGGGGCGGCAATGTCGAACTTGAGGTTGCCCAGCGCCTGCACCTGCCCGGGCAGCGCGCCCAGGTGGATGAAACGCTCGGCATCGTCCTGCGACTGCGCGGCCACGCAGGTAACGGTGCGCAGCGCGCGACCGATCAGCGCGCTCAGCAGGCGGTAGCCGCGCAGCGAACGCGCCGACAGCCGCGCATTGAGGATGTAGACGGGGATGTTGCGGTCACGGCAGCCGAACAGCAGGTTCGGCCACAGTTCGGTTTCCAGGATCAGCGCCAGGCTCGGCTTGAAGTGGCCCAGGAAGCGGCCCACGCTGCCGGGCACGTCATAGGGCAGGTACACGTGGTCCAGCGCATCGCCCCACAGCGCGCGCACGCGCTCGGAGCCGGTGGGCGTGATGGTGGTGATGACCCAGCGGATGTCCGGGCGTAGCTTGCGCAGCGCATTGACCAGCGGCGCGGCCGCATTGACCTCACCCACCGACACCGCGTGCAGCCAGACCCGCGGCTGGCCGCTGGAGTGCGGATAGGAGGCATAGCGCTCGTCCCAGCGGCGGAAGTACTCGCGCACCCGGAAGCCGCGCCAGACCAGGTGGTACACGGTGATCGGCAGCAACAGGTACAGCACGGCCGAGTACAGGCCGCGCAGGATCCATTCGACAGGGCTTTTGCGCATGCGCAGAGGATACGGGAGCGGCGCGGGGATGGCATCCCGCCGCGCCGTGATGGGCCTGCCCGTACGCATCCATTAGAATCGTGGGCATGTCAGATAACGCTTCCACCGCGACCCGCCCGTCCCTGCGCAATCCGCGCCACTGGCCGATGTTCGCCGTCATGTTTGCCGCGTTCGGCATTGCCCGGCTGCCGTGGATGCTGCAGCGCGCGCTCGGCCGCGGCGTGGGCACCGTGGCCTACCGCCTGGCCGGCAGCCGCCGCCGCGCCGCCGAGGTCAACCTGCGCCTGTGCTTCCCGGAAAAGGACGAGGCCTGGCGCCAGCGCCTGCTGCGCGACAGCTTCGATGCGCTGGGCGTGGGCATCTTCGAATTCGCCCGGGCCTGGTGGGGCAGCATCGACAGCATCCGCCCGCAGGTGCAGATCGAGGGCCTGGAGCACCTGCAGCGCATGCAGGCCGAAGGCCGCGGCGTGCTGCTGGTATCGGGCCATTTCATGACCCTGGAGATGTGCGGCCGCCTGCTGTGCGACCACGTGGACCTGTCGGGCATGTACCGCAAGCACCGCAACCCGGTGTATGAGTGGGCGGTGAAGTTCGGACGGCTGCGCTATGCCAAGGCGATGTATGCCAACGAGGACATCCGCGCCACCGTGCGCCACCTCAAGAAGGGCGGCTTCCTGTGGTACGCGCCGGACCAGGACATGCGTGGCAAGGACACCGTGTTCGTGCCGTTCTTCGGCCACACCGCCGCCACCATCACCGCCACCCACCAGTTGGCGCGGATGACCGGCTGCGCGGTGGTGCCCTACTTCCACCGTCGCGAAGGCGGCCGGTACTTCCTGAAGATCGGCGCGCCGCTGGAGAATTTCCCCAGCGAGGACGTGGAGGCCGACACCGCACGCGTCAACCAGGCCATCGAGGCGATGGTGCGCGAAGCACCGGACCAGTACCTGTGGATCCACCGCCGCTTCAAGCGCCAGCCGGGCGGTCGCAGCGACTATTACCGCTAGCAGCGCGGGCCGGCGGGCCGTATGCGCCGCCGGCGCCAGGCGCCGCCACGCAGGGCGTGGGCCTAGGCCTCGTCCCTGGCCAGCAGGCTGCCGGCGTACAGCGCCGCCAGCAACAGGGTCAGGCCGCCCCAGAAGGTGGAGTAGAACGCCAGGTGGGTATTGAGCGGAAACACGGTGACCGCCAGGGCCAGCATCGCCGGGCGTGCGCGTTCGCGCGCCGCGGGCGGGGCGAAGCGCCACGCGCGCCAGGCCTGGGCAACGGCGGCCAGCCATAGCAGCAGGCCGAGCACGCCGGTTTCGGACAGGATTTCCAGCACGATCTGGTGCGCGTGCAGGGCCGGGCCTTCGCCCCATATCTCCTGCTGCCGCGGCGCCGGGTTGCAGCCGGGGTAGGCATCGCGGAACCCGCGCGCGCCCACGCCGTTGATCGGATGAGCGCTGATCATGCAGCCAGCGGCCGCCCAAATCTGCGCCCGCCCCGACAGCGCCTGGTTGACCCCGTCGCCGTCACCCTCCCAGGCCATGGCGGTGCGGGCCACGCGGTCGCGCACCTGGGTCGAGCCCAGCCCGACCGCCACCGCGGCGACCAGGCCGATGGCCAGGCAGATGACCAGGGCACGCGCGCCCAGCAGGCGCCAGCCGGAGTACACCACTACCAACGCATAGGTCAGCCACGCCGCGCGCGAGCCGGCCAGTACCAGCACCACGCCGACCGCCGCGGCCGCCAGCGCCCAGGCCCAGCGCCCGCCACGCCGCGCCGCGGCGAACAGCACGAACGGGGACAGGCTGGCCAGCACCTGGCCGAACTTGAGGTTGCACGGCCCCAGCACGCCGCTGAGGCGGTCCACCGCCGCCAGGTCCTGCGCGCTGCACAGGCCGTGGCCGCTGGCCGCCCACTTGAGCTGGTCCATCGACCAGAACAGCGGGCTGGTGCCGAACACCGCCTGGGCCAGTGCATCCACGGTCCACACCGCGGTGATCAGCGCCACCCCGCCCAGGGTCAGTCGACGCCGCTGCGGGGTTGCCACGGCGATCGCCACCAGCCACATGAAGGGCAGGTAGCGCAGGCCGGCCGCGGTTTTGCGCCACGCCGTGCCGGGGTCGATGGCATCGAACGCGGAGAACGCCTGCGGCAGCCAGTAGCCCAGGAACAGGATGCTGGTCAGCGCCCAGGCCGGCGCGCTCAGCAGCCGCTGCTTGCCCTGCATGCGCAGCTGCACCATGCGCACCGCCGCGTACAGCGCGCCAAGCACCAGTACGCTCTCGGCGACGCCGGGCAAGGGCCACAACGCGACGAAGCCCAGCACCCACCACGGCGCCCAGCGCCCGGCGCGCGAGGCCGGCGAGCCCGGCGCGTGGAGGGGTTCAGCCGGCGAGGGAAGTGTAGAGCTGGAGGGTGTCACGCTGCATCGCCTGCAAGGTGAAAGGGATCGACGATGGCAGGCGGGGCGGGTGCTGCAGCAGCTGCTGCGCACGCGCCAGCAGCGCGGCATCGTCGTGCAAGGCTACCGCACCGGAGGGTTGCAGCTGGCCCAGCAGTTCGCCGACGCCGCCGTGGTCCCAGCCCAGTACCGGCCGCCCCACCGCGAGCGCTTCGAGCACGGTGCGCCCGAATGCTTCGGCCTTGTCCGACAGCTGCAGGACCAGGTCGCTGGCCGCGTAGGCCTGGGCGATACGCGAGGTGGGCGCGGTCATCAGCACCGCGTCGGCCACGCCCACCGCGCGCGCCTGCGCCTCCAGTTCGGCCACGTAGGCCTCGCGCCCGGGCTCGCGGGTGCCGGGCATCCACAGCCGGGCCGGCACCCCGGCGGCATGCAGCCCGGCCAGCAGCTGCAACGCGTGCCGATGCCCCTTCAGGCGGGTACCGCGCCCGGGGAGCAACAGCAGCGGTGCATCGCCGGCCAGGGCCGGGTGCTGCGCGGCCACTGCCAGGCGGGCGCGACGATCGGTGCGGGCCACGCGCGGGAACTGGGCCACGTCCACGCCGCGCGGGATCACCTGCAGGCGCTCGGCGGGCACGCCGGGATAGTAGGTCTGCACGAAGCTGCGTACCGTCGCGGACACGCAGATCACGCGTTCGCCGCTGGTCATCACCGCGCTGTAGCGCCCGGGCGAATTCAATCCATGCACCGTGGTGACCCAGTGCGGGCGCTGCGCCGGCGGCAGGTTGCGCACCGCGTACAGGCCCAGCCAGGCCGGCAACCGCGAACGTGCGTGCACGATGTCCGCGCCCACCTCGGCAAACAGCGCGCGCAGGCTGCGCACATGGCGCAGGGTCAGCAACGACTTGCGCCCGATGTCCAGGGTGAGATGTTCGGCGCCGCTGGCCAGCAGCGGTTCGACCAGGCGCCCACCGGCGGACACGACGATGGCCCGGTGGCCGGCAGCGACCAGGGCCGAAGCGATCTCAAGGGTGGAGCGTTCGACCCCGCCCGAGTGCAGTGCCGGCAGCAGCTGCACCACGGTCAGTCGGCGCACGGAAACGACCGTGGCTCAGTCGGCCAGCACGAACACGGCGCCGCAGTACGGGCACTTGGCCTCGCCGTTGGGCTCGTCTTCGATGGGCAGGTACACGCGCGGGTGCGAGTTCCACAGCGCCATTTCCGGGGTCGGGCAGCTCAGCGGCAGGTCGGCGCGGTGCACGGTGTAGCGCTTCTCGGCGTTGGCGGGCGCAGTGGCGGTATGGCTCATGGCGTGGACACACAAAGGAATTGCGAAGGTGTCGATTCTAGCATCCGGCGTCGGTGCAGCAGGGGGGTGGCTGGATGTCGGGCTGCCGTTGCACGGGCGCGCCGCGCCGAATCCTGCACCGTTCCTTTTAAATCGATCCAAACGGGCTGTCAATCGGCACTGCAACATGGTCATTTCGCGGGTTTGGATCGAACTAAATGGCACTTGCCAGCGTCGCCACGGCTGTTGCAGCATCGGACCGGTTCCACTCCTGCCCCGATCGCACGGCCCGTCCCCCGCCGGACCTGCATCGCCCACCTGTCCGCCGCTGGCGGCCGGGGTGATGCGGTCTGCCGTGGTCGCCGATGCGGGCATTGCCTGCCGCCTGCCCTTTCCGGGAGTCTTCTGCATGACCGTGTCCGTCCCGCGCTCCGCCCGCCCCGCCGTGCTGCCGCTTGCCCTCGCCCTGGCCTGCGCCTCGCTGGCCCTGCCCGCCTTCGGCCAGGGCCTGCAGACCTCCTTCGAACCGGGCGAACCGGTACCGCTGGGCGGCACCCAGGCAGTGCAGGCCGGCATCGGCAACGGACCGCGCAGCCCGTATGCGGCCAAGCCCGGGGTCGGCTACACCGGCCTGCACGCCCTGCACTACGCCAGCAGCGGCGGCCCCGGCCAGCGCCGGCTGTTCGACACCGACCTGGCAATCGAGGCCGATACCACGCTGAGTTGGCTGGTGCTGCCGGAAATCGTCGGCACCGATACGGTGGCCTCCACCTACGTCTCGCTGGACCTGCTGCTGGATGACGGCAGCCGGGTCTCGGCCAGTGCCGCGCGCGACCAGCACGGCATCGCGCTCGGCGCTGCCGCCCAGGGCGACTCGAAGACGCTCTATCCGCAGCAGTGGGCGCGCAAGGCAGTGCGCCTGGGCGATGTCCCGGCGCTGCGCGGGCGCCGGGTGGTGGCGGTGGAACTGCAGGTGGCCAGTGCAGAAGGTGCGCCGGTCTCGGGCTGGATCGACGACGTGCGCCTGGATGCACAGCCGCGCAGCGCGCCACAGCGTCCGTCGGACTGGGTGCTCACCACCCGCGGTACCCAGGCCAACGGCACGTTCTCGCGCGGCAACAACTTCCCGGCCACCGCGGTGCCGCACGGCTTCAACTTCTGGACCCCGGTCACCGATGCCGGCGCGCTGAACTGGCTGTACCGCTGGAACGAACAGAACGACGCGCGCAACCGCCCGCAGCTGCAGGCGCTGGCGCTGAGCCATCAGCCGAGCCCGTGGATGGGCGATCGCCAGACCTTCCAGGTGATGCCCTCGGCCAGCCGCGGCGTGCCCGAGGCCGACCGCGCCAAGCGCGCGTTGGCGTTCTCGCGCGACCGCGAGCTGGCCCGCCCCTACCGCTATGAGGTCCAGTTCGACAATGGCATCGGCGCGGCCATCGCCCCCACCGACCACGCCGCGCTGTTCCGCTTCCGCTTCCCCGACAAGGGCGATGCCAACCTGCTGTTCGACAACGTCGACGCACGCGGCGGATTGACCCTGGATGCGGCTTCCCAGACCCTGTCCGGCTATACCGATACGCGCAGCGGGCTGTCCAATGGCGCCACCCGCATGTACGTGGTGGCCGCGTTCGACCGGCCCTGGCGCAGCAGCGGCACGCTCAGCACCGGCCGCGCCACCGGCTACATCAAGTTCGATGCCGGCCACGACCGCACGGTCAACATGCGCATCGCCACCTCGCTGATCTCGCTGGAGCAGGCGCGCCACAACCTGGCACTGGAACTGGCCGCCGATGACACCCTGGAGCGGGTGGCTGCACGGGCACAGGATGCATGGGATGCACGCCTGGCCGCGTTCGATATCGGCGATGCCAGCGACGACCAGAAGACCACGCTGTATTCCAGCCTGTACCGGCTGTACCTGTACCCCAACTCCGGCCACGAGAATGCCGGTACGGCCGCCGCGCCGGACTGGCGCTATGCCAGCCAGGCCAGCGCCGCCGAGGACAACACCGACGGCAGCGCCACGCGCAGCTTCGCGCCCATCCGCGACGGCAAGGTGTACGTCAACAACGGTTTCTGGGACACCTTCCGTACCACCTGGCCGGCCTATGCGTTGTTCACCAAGGACGATGCCGGCGCATTGGTGCAGGGCTTCCTGGAGCAGTACCGGGCAGGCGGCTGGGTGGCGCGCTGGTCCTCGCCCGGCTACGCCGACCTGATGGTGGGCACCAGCTCGGACGTGGCCTTCGCCGACGCCTGGCTGAAGGGTATTGGCGGTTTCGATCCGGAGGAGGCGTACGCGGCCGCGCTGCGCAACGCCACGGTGGTGCCGCCGGACCGCCACGTCGGGCGCAAGGGCATGGACCGCTCCACCTTCCGTGGTTACGCCAGCGCCGACGTGCATGAAGGCATGTCCTGGACGATGGAAGGCGCGCTCAACGACTTCGGCATCGCCAACATGGCCGAGGCACTGGCCAAGCGTGCCGACACGCCGGCCGCGCGCGAGCGCTATGCCACCGAAGCGGCGTATTTCCGCCACCGCGCCGGCACCTACGCCACGTTGTTCGACCCGGCCGCAGGCTTCTTCCAGGGCCGCACCGCCGACGGTCGATGGCGCCTGGCCGCCAAGGACTATGACCCGCGCGTATGGGGCCACGATTACACCGAGAGCAACGGCTGGACCTTCGCCTTCACCGCCGCGCACGACGGTGAGGGCCTGGCCGGGCTGTATGGCGGCCGCGCCCAGCTGGCGGCCAAGCTCGACGCGTTCTTCGCCACGCCGGAAACCGCCGACCCGGCATTGGCCGGTTCCTACGGCGGCACCATCCACGAGATGACCGAGGCGCGCGACGTGCGCATGGGCATGTACGCGCACAGCAACCAGCCGGCCCACCACATCCCGTGGATGTACCTGTATGCCGGCCAGCCGTGGAAGACCCAGCAGCACGTGCGCGAGATCCTGGCGCGGCTGTACCTGGGCAGCGAGATCGGCCAGGGCTATCCGGGCGATGAGGACAATGGCGAGACCTCGGCCTGGTACGTGCTGGCCTCGCTGGGGTTGTACCCGCTGCGGATGGGCGCGCCGGAGTATGCGATCGGCTCGCCGGCCTTCCGCCATGCGCGGGTGGAACTGCAGGGCGGCGCGGTGCTGACGGTCAATGCCGCCAACAACTCGCGCGAGAACGTGTACGTGCAGTCATTGAAGATCAACGGCACGCCGTGGACCAAGACCTGGGTGCCGCACGCGCTGATCGCCAAGGGCGCCACCCTGGACTTCGTGATGGGCCCCACGCCCTCCACCTGGGGCAGCGGCCCGGACGACGTGCCGCGCTCGCTCACCGCGCGCGGCCAGCGCCCCGCCCTGCTGCACGACCTGCTCGGCAATGGCGCGCGCGCGCAGGGCGCCGATGGGCGGGCGCTGGCGGCGCTGCTGGACGACGATGCCGCCACCGTAGTGCCGTTGGGGGCCAGCACGGTGTCGTTCACCGGCGTCAGCGATGGCGTGCCATCGATGTACACGCTGACCAGTGGCAACGCCCCGATCCGCGGCGGCGAGTGGACGCTGGAAGCACGCCGCAGCGGCGGCCGCTGGATCACGCTGGACCAGCGTCGCGGCGAGGACTTCGCCTGGGCGCAGCAGACCCGTCCGTTCGGCATCACCACCCCGGGCCGTTATGCCGAGTACCGGTTGCGCATCGCCGGGCCTGGGCGGATGCAGCTGGCCGAGGTGGAATTGCTGGCACCGGCTGCGGAGCATTGAGCATGGTCGCGATGGCGTTCTGCAGGCGGGTAGCTGATGCGGTCATGGGCACTGCCGGGGTGCTGATGCTGGCGTTGCTGGCGTTCGATGCAATGGCGTTCGAGGGCAACCAGCACCGCGAGGGGGTGACATTGACCTACCGCGACCGGACTGATGCGCTGGATGCGACGATGCGCGAGCGGATCATCGAGACGTTCTTCACGGCGTATCTGCGCGAACGTGCCGATTTCCATCCGGGCGCACCAGCGCAGGCGCGCATCGTGATCGACCCGGCGTACGACGGCGTCGCCTTTGTCGGCGAAGGCGACGGGGCAACCACGATCACCATCAACCCGGGCTGGTTGGCCAAACATCCCGACGACGTGGACCTGGTCACCCATGAGGCGATGCACATCGTGCAGGGCTACCCCGAGTACGCCAACGAGCGCGTACCCGGCTGGCTGGTGGAGGGCATCGCCGACTACGCGCGCGACCGCTATGGGCGGGAAAATGCCGCGGCGGGCTGGGCACTGCCGACGGTAGTGAAGCCGGGGCAGCATTTCGATACCGGCTACCGGGTGACCGGGGCGTTCCTGAAGTGGAGCGAGGCGCGCGACCCGGGCCTGGTGAAGGCGCTGGACGCGGCGTTGCGCGAGGGTCGGTATACGCCGGCACTGTGGGAACAGCGCACCGGGCTGGCGTTGCCGGCGCTGTGGGCGGCGTACGTGCAGGCACGTTGATGCGGCGGGCGCCCACCAGAAATGGGCGGACGTGCGGCGATCAAGGGTATGGCGGAGCCGGCCACGGCCGGTCTGGCCGCCACGGCCGGGATGGCGGACGCTCGGTCAGCGCGCGCCGACCAGGCCGGCGTACAGCGCGAACAGCTGTTGGAAATAGCGTTTGGTCGATCGACTGCGCATGGGATCGCTCCGGGCTGGCCATTGGGGGTCTGGTCGGGCCCAGGGCGGCGGGAGCCGGTGGCCCTCCGCCGCGGCCGGGCCGCGTGGGGGTATTGGGCCTTGCAGAGATTGCAGCGCGGTGACCGGTGGGCTACCGGCGTAGTGATCGGCCAGGCCGCCGACAGCATGTTGATCGGCGATCCGACCACCGGCACATCGATCGGCAAGGCAACGATCCCCGTGGATCCACGCCATGCGTGGCTGCCGCGCGCAGCGCGGCGCATGTGTCCCGGCTGGCGGCATTGATGCATGCCGGGTTCTGGCCGGCGCTGAAACCACACCGAAGCCGCATCACGGCGTACCTGTTGTCACCGCGAAGTGCATCCACGCATGGCGTGGATCTACGTGGCACCACGATCGCGGAACCCCAGGCGTGGTTTGGCGGATTGGCACATCGATCGGCAAGGCAACAATCCCGTAGATCCACGCCATGCGTGGATGCCGCGCGCAGCGCGGCGCATGTATCCCGGCTGGCGGCATTGATGCATGCCGGGTATTCGCCGGCGTTGAGCCCACACCGAAGCCGCATCACGGCGTGTCTGTTGTCACCGCGAAATGCATCCACGCATGGCGTGGATCTACGTGGCACCACGATCGCGAAACCCCAGGCGTGGTTTGGCCGATGGGCACAACGACCGGCAAGGCAACAATCCCGTAGATCCACGCCATGCGTGGATGCCGCGCGCAGCGC
>RCUK01000190.1_pt1 | contig 69176 bp, 58 predicted proteins | sample 2166381 | NCBI WGS metagenome assembly RCUK01 (sample SAMN09932809, study PRJNA488358) | compost metagenome | isolation source: compost soil in an enriched community | place: Germany: Experimental Botanical Garden | reverse complement strand
GTGGAAAATGAGGGATTCGAACCCCCGACCCCCTCGGTGTAAACGAGGTGCTCTGAACCAGCTGAGCTAATTTTCCAGTTTTTCAATATTTTAACTCCTTTCTAACCCCGACCCTCCCGATAGAAATCGGGATGCTCTGAACCAGCTGAGCTAATTTTCCAATATTTCAATTTCCTCACTTATTTTCGGACATCTATCCGTTTTCGTTTGGGAATGCAAATATAGTGTTATATTATTTCTTTACAATTCTTTTTTTCTTTTTTTTAAGAAAGCACTTCTTCCAAAATCTGATGTGACTTAACCTGGCCAAAAGAAGCTGTATGCAACTGATAGTAAATCAATATTTTATCCAGAAGCAATCGTCTATAGCTATTAGGAAATTTTATTTCAGTATTTTTTTCAAAAGAGGTATTCAAAAGCTGCATTAACGAATTTCCTTCTTCCGCACTAGTAAAATATGGATGTATTGGAGATAAAGAAGTGAAGTTTCCATCTTGCAAATCGAAATACTTTTGGTCAACCCTCGCTTGGGGCTGTGGTGCAAAGCCTAAAAACCGCGTTAACTTCATTAAGAAAGACAAATGGAAATTCACATTTAGCTCTTCAGTTTCATCAAACCAAGAGATCGCATTATATAGGTATTCGAACAATTGCTCGTCTACATGCTGCTGTCTTATACTTTTATAAAGCACTTCATTCAAAAACTGGATAATAGTATTTTTAATGACATCATAAGGAATGCTTTTAAACATCGGCATTGGCCTAGCCTCCTGCACTCTTTGTATTTGCGTATTCTGCTTATGATAAACCACCATCTCCAACAGATGTAAAGGCTGCAGCACATTCATCGGGATTTTCGCCTTTGGCTTTTTAACACCATTAATAAGGTAAGATTGGATGCCAAACTTCTCCGTAAACACCTGCACTACTACACTACTTTCACTATATGTAGTAGTTCTCAATACAATCCCTCTGGTTTTATGCAGCATTTAAAAGATTTTAGGCACAAAAATAATCAAACCTACCACCAAACTCATTAAAGCAACAATTAAAACTGCCGCAGCAGCAATATCTTTAACCAAACCAGCTTTTGGATTAAACTCTGGAGAAACTAAATTCACCAGCACCTCAATAGCAGTATTGAATAGTTCTGCAGCCAAAACCGAACTTATACAAACAATTAATGCAATCCATTCTAAAAAAGAAACCTCAAAATGCCAGCCCGCAAGCAATACCAATATTGCCGCAAATAAATGGACTTTAAAATTCAGTTCGCTCTTAAAGGCTTCTTTTAAACCTTTTGCTGCAAATCTGAAACTCTTGAAAAACCGTAACATTTCGATTGAATTTTATCTGTTTAAAGTTAGACTAATTGTCACAACAATTAACTGAAAACCTTGTTTATAAAGGCAACGTTAACGAATATTTAACTTATCAGATTTTGCATTCCATCAATTTTATGCGTTCTTTACATTTTTTCAAAGATTTATATGTGGGTAAAACTATCTAATGCTATATTAAAAAACCGCGTTCTCCTTATCGTTTTATTTGTCGCTATTACCATATTCATGGGATGGCAAGCGAAAAACATCAAGCTTTCTTACTCTGGAGCCAAAATACTACCATTAACAGATTCAGTTTTCGTAAAATACAATGCCTTTAAAAAGCAATTTGGAGAAGACGGCAGCATTGTTGTGATTGGCGTGAAGAGCGAGAAAATATTCCAAAAAGACACCTATAACAAATGGGCACAGCTATCTAACGACCTACAAAAACTTAACGGTATTAAAGGTGTGCTTTCTATCGGAAAGTTTTTTGAATTGCAAAAAGATACGGTTAATCAGAAATTTACCGTTAAGCCCCTGCCAGGAAAAGTACTAGCTACTGATGCAGAAATGGACTCGTTGAAGAACAAACTTAATCAACTGCCATTTTACAAAGGTTTACTTTACAATACGGAGAGCAACGCCACCTTGATGGCAGTAACTTTCGACCAGAAGATTTTAAATTCGGCCGCCAGAAATCCAATCCTTAAAGAAATTGAGGGAAAAGCACTGGCTTTTGGCAAAAGCGAGGGCATAGATGTTCATCTGTCTGGCCTACCTTATATCAGAACTGCAACCAGCAAGTTAGTTTCAAATGAATTTATCCTTTTCTTAGGCTTATCCATTTTAGTTTCCGCCCTGATTTTAGTGATATTCTTCCGTAGTTTCTCTGCAGTTTTCTATCCTATTTTAGTAGTGATTATGGGTGTAGTGTGGAGCATTGGAACTTTGGTTTTATTCGGTTACGAAATCACCATTTTAACAGGATTAATTCCACCACTTATTGTAATCATCGGTATTCCGAACAGTATTCTATTACTTAACAAATACCATAACGAGCTAAAAAAACACGGAGATAAGGATAAGGCTTGGCAAGTTACCGTAGAACGTATTTCGGTGACTACCTTAATTGCCAACATAACCGCCGCTATCGGTTTTGGCGTATTATATTTTACGGGAAGCGAGTTATTGATGCAGTTCGGTAGTGTAGCCGCACTAAATGTGATGTTCACTTGGTTGATGAGTTTGTGTTTAATTCCTGCAATTTTTAGCTACTTGCCTGCACCTAAAAATAAAACCAACGGTGTGCATGAGCCAAACTTCCTAGATAGACTCCTAATTAAAACCGACACATTAGTACAATACAAAAGCACTACGATTTACATTCTCACTATTATCTTAACCGTAATTTCTATCATTGGCGTTTACCGCATCAATGTGAATGGCTATGTGGTGGACGACTTACCGAAAAGTTCTAAAATCCTTACCGACTTGAAATTTTTTGAGAAGAATTTTGAAGGAATTTTACCTTTGGAGATTAGTGTAGACACGAAGCGTAAAAATGGCGTATTGAGCATATCAACACTTAATAAGATTGATAAAATGGAGGAAATGATTTCGGCCTATCCGGAGTTTTCTCGTTCTATCTCCCTAAATACTGGGTTAAAATATGCTACACAGGTTTTTTACAATAGCGATACTAATTTCTACCGCCTACCAACTGATTTCGAGAAAAACTTCATCTTGATCTATGCTGCAAACTCTGGTAAGGGCAATGGCAACATGCTTACCAATTTTGTAGACAAGCAAAAGCAAACAGCTCGTATCAGTTTTCAAATGGCTGATATTGGTTCGAAGCGTTTAGACGAAGTGTTGGAAGAATTGAAACCGAAAATAGATTCTATTCTCTCTCCGAAACGTTTTGATGTAACTTTAACTGGCTCGAGTATCATTTTCGCCAAAGGCACCGATTATTTATTGGAACATTTATTTGAAAGCATTGGCTTAGCTATCGTATTAATTTCATTGTTACGTTTGGCACAATTCAAAAGTTTAGGCATCATGTTTATTTCGCTGTTGCCAAATATCGTTCCTTTGGTAATTACAGCAGGGCTGATGGGTTTCTTCGGCATTCCGTTAAAACCTTCTACTATTTTGATTTTCACCATTGCTTTTGGCTTGGCATCCGACCAAACGATTTACTTTCTAACGAGGTATCAGCAAGAACTGAACTTGACCAATTATAGCGTGAGTAAAGTAATTACCGATACCATTACTGAAACTGGTGTGAGTATGACCCACATTGCCTTGATATTATTTTTTGGTTTCGGAATTTTCACAGCTTCCACCTTTGGCGGAACGGTAATTTTAGGCTTCTTACTTTCTATTACCCTAATTGTGGCTTTGGTATTTAACCTTACCTTATTACCTGCATTAATGTTATGGCTAGATAAGAACAAAAAGCGCAAGAAAATATCTGAAGCAGAAGTAGCTAAGAATTTAGAGAACTTGGACGACCACTAGAAATCACTTATTTTCAAACCTATAAGGCTTTTAAAAACCTTATAGGTTTAACATCCCCCGTCTAACTTGGACTTTTATTAGATTTTACTTATTTTCAGACCTGTAAGGTTTTCAAAACCTTGCAGGTTTAATAAAGAAAATCATGTCTACCCGTGAAGCTTTCCAACCAGAAAAATTCTACCATATCTACAACCATGCTGTAGGTAGCGACAATCTATTTAAATCGCATGAAAACTATTTGTTCTTTCTTAACAGATATGACAAATATCTTTCTCCAGTTTTTAAGACATATGCCTACTGCCTGATGCCAAACCATTTTCATATGCTAATTCAGGTTAGAAATGAGGAAACTATTAATGCTTTAACAACTACCACAACTGATGAAACCGACTTTCATCAACTCGTTATGCAAAGACTTAGCAACTTTCTAAACAGTTACGCTAAAGCATTCAATAAGCAGCATGATAGAAAAGGAGCCTTATTTATAGACTTCACGAAAAGAAAGGAAATAACGAACGAAGCCTATTTTACAAGAGTGATTAACTACATCCACCAAAATCCGATACATCATGGATTTTGTAAAGAAGCGAAAGACTGGGCATATTCATCATTTAATTCAATTATAAGTATGAATAAGTCATCGAAGCTAGAACGAAATGCTATCTTCGACTGGTTTGGGGGCATTGAGGAATTTGTTACCTTTCATCAAGAGAATAGATTTTTAGATAGTGAAATGGATAACTTTTAACACAATTAGACCTGCAAGGTCTTGAAGACCTTACAGGTTCAACCGACTACACCATGAACTTCCTCAACATCGAATATCTAAAGGAAGGTAACGAGCGGCAAAGGTTAGCTTACCAAACACTCTTTACCTATCAAATACTGGAAAAACTTAAAGCTTATAAGCCAATTTTAACAGGCACTATTCCAATAAATATCGACATAGAAAGCAGCGATTTAGATCTGATCTGCTATTGGAAAAACAAGCAAGAATTTTCAGCAACTTTAACCAATTTATTTATTACTGAAAAGGAATTCAAAATTCGGGAAGGCAAAATAGGTGACTAGGAAATTGTTGTATGCAATTTTAGATTAGATGAATTTGAAATAGAGATTTTTGGTCAAAACATTCCATCTGAACAGCAGAACGCCTATCTACACATGCTGATAGAGCATCAAATCCTGCAAGAAAAAGGGGAAGATTTTCGTTTAAAGATTATCGCACTTAAGCGTAATGGATATAAGACAGAGCCTGCTTTCGCAAAACTGCTGAACTTACAAGGCAATCCTTATTTGGACCTGTTAAAATATGAAGTTAGCTAGCAATCTCTCCCGTTTCCGCTGTATCCATAGGCTCTTTCGCCACAGGCTTTAACTCCACATTCTCCCCGTCCTTATCTGCCTTTTTCGCAAACACTATCGGATACAAGAACATTAATGCTCCAACAATAAACAATACGCCAGCAATGCCTAGCACTATCCTATTGCCGTCCAACTTAGAGGCTTCCATAACTTTTGCGACAATGAGTGCCACAATACCTAAAGCAATTGCTACAACAGCTTTAGTTAGCTTCAGATGCTTTATCATACTTATTGATTTTGATTTTTTCTTCGTTTCAATATGCTAATGATAACAAAGCAGAGTCCAATAAGTTCTAATATCATGCTTAAAAAAAGTACAACCAGCGTCACATTTTCATCAACGCCCTTTAGCAGCATAGCGGCTGGCATCAGTAAAACAGCTGCCAACATGCAAAAAAGTCCTCTTTTAATAAATTTATCCATAAAACTATTTCAGGCGCAAAACTACCATTATTCATTCTAAAACCTTAACTTTGCAACCTTTAATTTTTGAGATACTTGATTGATGTATAGGGAATTTAAACAGTTAGAACTAGCTAAAATAGGAGAAGAAATACTAGCGTTTTGGAAAGCACAAAATATCTTTGATAAAAGTATTGATAGCAGACCAAAATCAAAACCTTTTACTTTTTACGAGGGACCACCATCGGCAAACGGAATGCCTGGTATTCACCACGTAATGGCTCGTGCTATTAAAGATATTTTCTGTCGCTATAAAACTCTAAAAGGATATCAAGTTAAACGCAAAGGCGGATGGGACACCCACGGTTTACCTATCGAACTTGCGGTGGAGAAGAAATTAGGTATCGTTAAGGAAGATATCGGAAAAAAAATCTCGGTAGACGAATACAACGCAGCTTGTAAAGAAGAGGTAATGCGTTATACCGACGTATGGAACGACCTTACCGAGAAAATGGGCTACTGGGTTGATTTGAAAAACCCTTACGTAACCTATGAAAACGAATACATTGAAACCCTTTGGTGGATTTTACAACAACTGTATAACAAAGGACTTTTATACAAAGGTTACACCATCCAACCTTACTCGCCAGCTGCCGGAACAGGTTTAAGTTCGCACGAATTGAACCAACCAGGCACTTACCGCGATGTAAGCGATACGACTATTGTAGCCCAATTTAAAGCAATTACTGAAACTTTACCTTCGTTTTTACAAGGTTTTGGAGAAGTGAACTTCCTAGCTTGGACAACCACACCTTGGACTTTACCAAGTAACACCGCTTTAACCGTTGGTCCTAAAATCGACTATGTATTGGTGAGAACTTTTAATCAGTACACTTTCGAACCAGCTAATGTAATATTGGCAAAACCATTAGTAGGCAAACAATTTGGCGGCAAGTTTTTTCTAGCGGAAGATGAGGAAGTTTTTGCCAACTACAAAGCCGAAGACAAGAAAATTCCTTACCAAATTTTAGCCCAGTTTGTTGGTGCTGATTTGGTAAACATCAAATACGAGCAACTTTTACCGTTAGCATTACCTTACCAAAATCCAGAAAATGCTTTCCGTGTAATCAGTGGTGATTTCGTAACTACAGAAGATGGTACTGGTATCGTTCACACTGCCCCTACTTTTGGTGCTGATGATGCTCGTGTTGCTAAACTGGCTACACCAGAAGTGCCACCGTTGTTGATTTTGGACGATAAAGGCAATGCTGTTCCTTTAGTAAACCTACAAGGTAAATTTGTAGACTCGTTAGGAGAATTTGGCGGTAAATACGTTAAAAACGAATATTACACCGAAGGTGAAGCTCCAGAAAAATCGGTAGATGTAGAAATCGCCATCCGTTTAAAAGAAGAAAACAAAGCCTTTAAGGTAGAAAAATATGTACACAGCTATCCACACTGTTGGAGAACTGACAAACCTGTTTTATATTACCCATTAGATAGTTGGTTCATCAAAACTACAGCCGTTAAAGAAAAGATGGCTGATTTGAACAAAACCATCAACTGGAAACCTGAAGCAACTGGAACTGGTCGTTTTGGTAACTGGTTAGAAAACTTGGTAGACTGGAACCTTTCGCGTTCACGTTACTGGGGTACACCATTGCCTATTTGGCGCACTGCTGATGGATTGGAAGAGAAATGTATTGGTTCTATCGAAGAATTAAACAAAGAAATCGCAAAAGCAATTGAAGCTGGATTGATGCCTGCAGGTTTCGAACTAAAAGATATGCACCGTCCTTATGTGGATGATGTGTTTTTAGTTTCAGCCAAAGGCGAAAAAATGACCCGCGAAACCGACCTAATTGACGTTTGGTTTGATAGCGGTGCCATGCCTTACGCACAATGGCACTTCCCTTTTGAGAACAAGGAAGAATTTGAAAATGCCTACCCTGCAGATTTCATCGCAGAAGGTGTTGACCAAACTCGTGGTTGGTTCTTTACGTTGCATGCCATTGCGGTAATGTTAAGCGAAAGCAGTGATGAAATCAAAGCCATCAACGAGCGTGTAAACAATCCTGGTGTTGCCTTTAAAAATGTGGTATCAAACGGATTGGTGTTAGATAAGAATGGCAACAAAATGTCTAAACGTTTAGGCAATGCTGTTGACCCATTTAGCACTATCGATACTTACAGTGCCGATGCTACCCGTTGGTACATGATTTCAAATGCATCGCCTTGGGATAACCTGAAATTTAGTTTAGATGGGCTAGATGAAGTACGCCGTAAATTCTTCGGCACGTTGTACAACACCTACTCTTTCTTCGCATTATATGCCAATATCGATAAGTTTGAGATTGACTTGAACAACCAAACGCCTGTTGCGCAACGTAGCGAATTAGACCGTTGGATACTATCGTTATTGCAAAATTTAATTGCCGAGGTTGATGAGGCTTACAACACGTACGAGCCTACCAAAGCTGCAAGAGCTATCCAAAGCTTTGTTGACGAACATTTAAGTAACTGGTACATCCGTTTATCTCGTCGTCGTTTCTGGAAAGGCGAAATGACCGAGGATAAAAAAGCGGCCTACGAAACTTTATACACTTGCTTGGTAAATATCGCACAGCTGATGTCGCCAATTGCACCGTTCTTCTCAGATTGGTTGTATCAGAACTTAACGGAGATCTTACCGGCTGATGCAAAATCAGAATCGGTACACTTAACCACATTGCCAGACACAGATCAATCATTAGTGGATAATGAATTGAACGAGCGTATGGAATTGGCACAGAACATTTCTTCAATGGTGTTATCACTTCGTAAGAAAATGGGTATCAATGTTCGTCAGCCGTTGGCAAAAGTTTTAATCCCAATTTTGGATGACAACTTTAAAAACAAGGTAGAACTAGTAAAGGATTTAATCCTTTCAGAAACCAATATTAAAGAAATTTCATACATTACCGACACCGCTGGTTTCATCAAGAAAAAGGTAAAACCAAACTTTAAGGCTTTGGGCGCCAAAGTTGGAAAAGACATGAAGTTGGTAACGGAAGTCATCAATAAAATGAGCCAAGAAGAACTAGCTCAATTTGAAAAAGAAGGAAACTTCGCAATTGCAAATACTCCTTACTCAATCGTATTGAGTGATGTAGAAATCATTGCAGAAGATATTCCAGGATGGCAAGTAACCAACATGGGCAACCTAACAGTAGCCTTGGATATCAACATCACTACCGAGCTTAAACAAGAAGGCTTATCTCGTGAACTGATTAACCGTATCCAAAACCTAAGGAAAGAATTAAACTTTGAAGTTACCGATAGGATAACGGTAAGTTTACAGCAACATAATTTAATTGCAGATGCGGTAGCACAAAACAAACACTACATTTGCAACGAAATTTTAGCTAATGATATTTTGTTAACAGAAAGTCCGCTGAATGGAAACAAAATCATCATAGAAGATGTTGAATTGGATATTTTGATTGCCAAATTATAAACCATATGGGATAATCTTGGTTTAAAATCAGATAAAAACCATATATAGCTTCATACCACTAAATTAATTTAAGAGATGGAAAAGACTGAAAAAACACGTTACTCTGATAGCGAATTACAAGAATTTAAAGAGCTTATTCAAGAAAAATTAAAAAGCTCTAGAGAAGAATTACAATCGTTGACCTCATCGTTAAGTAATCCTAATTCTAACGGAACAGAAGATACTTCTGGTGCTTATAAAACCTTAGAAGATGGTTCTGCTACTTTAGAAAAAGAGCAAATCAATCAGCTGGCAGCCCGTCAGAAGAAATTTATAGATAACCTTGAAGCAGCTTTAGTGCGTATCGAGAACAAAACTTACGGCATTTGTAGAGAAACAGGTAAACTAATTCAAAAAGAACGTTTACGTGCAGTGCCTCACGCTACTTTAAGTATGGAAGCTAAATTGAAACAGAGTTAATGAAAGGCTATACAAAACCTTTACTTTTAATATTCTTAGTACTATTGGCAGATCAAGCTTCAAAAACTTGGATTAAGACCAACATGTACCTTGGTCAAGAGTTTAAAATCTTGGGCGATTGGTTCATTATTCACTTTACAGAGAATAACGGAATGGCTTTCGGCCTAGAATTTGGCGGAGAGTTTGGAAAACTGGCACTTTCGTTATTTAGAATATTGGCAGTTGGAGGTATCGGTTATGCTTTGCATTACATGATTCAACGCAAATATCACCGTGGCTTAATTTTAAATGTAGCCTTGATATTTGCTGGAGCTTTGGGTAACATTATCGACTCTGTTTTTTACGGATTGATTTACAAATACGAGACTTTGTTTCATGGCCGTGTGGTAGACATGCTTTACTTTCCTATTTTCAAAGGAACTTTCCCTACTTGGTTTCCAGTTTGGGGAGGTGAGCCATTTGAGTTCTTTAGACCTGTTTTCAATCTTGCTGACGCCGCTATTTCTGTAGGTGTAATTACGATTTTAATCTTCCAAAAAACCTATTTTAAGGAAGAAGTGAAAGATGAAATTGGCATTAACAACGAAAGTGTAGAAGACTAGGGATTGACGATTGTAGAATTACGATTTTAGATTTAACCGATAAAGTTTATAAAAACCTCGTAGCGTTTGTTGCGAGGTTTTTTGTTTTGCTTCCGTCATCTCGACTGAAGCGCAGCGAAATGGAGAGATCTTTGAATTTGGCGTTGTATGTTTCTACTTAAAGATTTCTCCACAAGGTCGAAATGACGACAACAGCAATTTGTCTAACATCTAAATTTACCCGCAATTTCCTTACATTTGATAAAAACCAAATCGTATGTTCAGCAGAAAACTCCTTTCCATCTCATTAGTATTACTTAGTTTAAACCTAAGTTCGTTTGCCCAAAAAAGCATCAGTTTATTTAACGGAAAAGATTTGACCGGCTGGCATGCCGATGTTCCTGAGAAAGATAAGAACCCAAATACTGCAGCTTCTTTTATGGTAAGAGATGGCAAATTGGTAAGCATGGGCGATCCACGTGGTCATTTAATTACTGATGCTATTTATTCAGATTACAGATTAGATGTAGAATATCGCTTTGCTGGAAAGCCTGGAAATTGTGGCGTATTGGTACATGCGTCTACTCCGAGAGCACTTTACAAAATGTTTCCAAAATCTTTAGAGGTACAGATGCAACATAAAGATGCTGGCGATTTTTGGTGTATTGAAGAAGACATTACCGTACCTAACATGGAGGAAAGACGCGGACCAAAAGAAAAATGGGGAGCTAGTGCGGGAAAAGAAAGACGCATTAAAAACCTAACTGATGATTCCGAAAAGCCATTAGGCGATTGGAACAGCATGCGTATTGAATGTTTAAAGGATAAAGTTAGAGTTTGGGTAAATGGTGTTTTAGTTAATGACGGCTATAATTGTACGGCAACCAAAGGTCAAATTGCATTACAAGCCGAGGGCAGTGAAGTGGAGTTTAGAAAATTGGAGCTAACGCAAATTAAAAAACTAAGCAAGTAGAATGCAATAGATTTTTATGGCTAACAAATTAACAGTAAAACAATTCGGCATATTTTTCGTATCTTTGCGCATCTTCAAAACATCCCAACGTAAATTGTTGGCTCAGGCACTGTCTTAAGATCAAATTATCGATTACGCTCCATTACCGGCAATAATGCCAATAACTATCCAATGTGCCTATCTGGATAAAAAATGAAATAATTAAATATGGCTAAATCTCAAGCAACTTTTAGTAAAAAAGAAAACGAGAAAAAACGATTAAAAAAGAGAAACGACAAGCTAGAAAAAAGAGAAGAGCGTCAAGCTAACAAGAAAAGCATGTCATTAGAAGACATGATGGCTTATGTAGATGAGAATGGAAACATTACTAATACTCCACCAGATCCCAACAAAAAGAAAAAAGTAATCAATTCGGAAGATATTCAAATTTCTACTGCAAGACAGGAAGATATTATTGACGAAGATCCTATCAAAAAAGGTGTTGTTACTTTCTTCAATGACTCTAAAGGTTATGGTTTCATTAGAAATACGGACACTCAGGAAAGTGTTTTTGTACACGTAAATGGCCTAAAGACGCAAATAAAAGAAGGCGATAAAGTTACTTTCGAAGTTGAAAAAGGTCAAAAAGGACCAACTGCAGTTAGAGTATCTACTGTTAAATAACTTTCATATAAACTGAAATAAATCCGATTGCTATCGGACCGAATACTAAATTGGATTTATTTCAGATCTTTAATGAAGAGAACTTTCTCTTTCCCAAATTAGTAGTTGTTCTTGGTTGACAAACCCGATTGGAACGACAGCCCCGAGGAACGAGGGCTATAGTGTAAAGCGGGACTACATTCTCCTAGCAGCACTGCAACTGCTTTTCAAAAAAAATAAAAATAATAAACTGATTATTTGATGTTTGGCTAAATTTTAGCTTATCAGATAAAAATTGTTTATGGATTTGTATGGATATTTACATCTGATTTATAAACACACAAAAATTTAAAATTATGAAACGTTTATTTGCAATAGCTTTAGTAGCTCTATTTAGTTTAAATGCCGCAGCGCAACAAGTTGATTTAAGAAAAAAAATTACCGTTAGCGGCACTGCCGAAACGGAAATCACTCCCGACATTATCTATATCAATATTTCTTTAAAGGAATATTTGAAAGATGGAAACAGTAAGAAAAAAGTAGATATTACTACTTTGGAGACCCAGTTATTTAACGCTGTACAAAAAGCAGGTATCGCAAAAGAAAACCTAACAATTAACAATTTAAGTAGCTGGAACTACCAAACTACTAAAAAGAAAGACCCAGACTTTTTAGCAAGCAAACAATACCGTTTAAAAGTTAGTGATTTAAATAAGTTTAACTTGATTTTAGAGGCTATTGACGCTAAAGGAATTGCTAACACCAACATTGACAGCTACGATTACAGCAAAATTGATGTATTGAAAAAAGAGTTGAAAGTGAAAGCTTTATTAGCGGCTAAAGAAAAAGCTGCATATATGGTAGAGGCCTTAGGAGATAAATTAGGTAGCGTTTTAGACATTCAAGATTTGGGCGATAACAACGGTGGCATGATGGTTCCTCAATACAGAAACTATGCAATGAAGGCAGAAATGGCGATGGACGCTTCTCAAGCTCCCGAAATTGACTTTAAAAAGATAAAATTGAGCTTTACAGTGAACACTGTTTTCGAGATTAAATAATTTATTTTGATAATTTTGTGAACCTATCAGCGTAATGCTGATAGGTTCTTTTATTTTATAACTAGCATGAAGCGAAGCCTTCAAATTTTTGCAAATGCTAAAAACAATAATTATACAAATGAAAAAATTACTTTACACGTTCATCTTAGTTTTCACACTTTCTACTGCTGTTAATGCGAAATCTGTAGTTAACGACAACCCAAAAACAGAACTTACTGCAGAACAGAAAGTAGAATTGGAAAGTATTACAAAAAGAGTAGAAGAAATCAAGTCGATGGATAGGTCTTCACTGACTAAAACCGAGAGAAAAGCTTTGAGAAAAGAAGTTAAGGAGCTAAAAAAACGTGCTGATTTCCTAAATCAGAACGTGACTCTTTCTCTAGGAGCAATCATCATTATCTTATTATTGTTGATCATCATCCTATAAATTTAAAGTTCTTCTAATTTGAGATAGAACAATTATATCATGTGCGTTGTTATAGGGATTGAGTTAAACGTAACTCAGGACCTTAAACAATAAATTTCAAACACATGAAACTATCATAATTTTTCCAAACCGTCATTTAATGACTAGAATTATGACAGCTTCATCACCATTAAAAAACAAATTTTAAGCACATGAAAAAAATTATCTATCCTTTAATGTTATTGGTAACGTTAACATTCAACCTGAATTTCGCAGCGGCAGCGAGCGACAAACCAAAGACAGAGCTAACCGCAGAACAGCGTTTAGAGCTTAACCGCATTACGTCTAGAGTAGAAGAGATTAAAGCTATGGACAAAAAGAACCTTAGCAAAGAAGAACGAAAGGAACTGCGAAAAGAGTTAAAGGAAATGAAGAAAAAGGCGAAAGCAATGGGTGGAGGTGTTTATCTATCTGTTGGAGCCATTATCATTATCATATTATTATTGATTCTTATTTTATAAAAAAAATCAATAATTGAGAGCCAGGCACATGTGTCTGGCTTTTTTTGTGACTTTAATCACGGGCTTTATAAGCAGCATCATTTTATGAAATGAGTAGCATCAGGCTCGCACCTCTCAATTAGGCTGACCTTTATAGTATAAAAATTAAATGCTATGAAGACTTTAAAATCATTCTGGATTGTCTTAGCCGTCCTTCCGTTTTTTGCCCTAACTGGCAACGCACAAACCGCTAAACTAAGCTTAAAAGAAAGCTCTATTATTGTTAAAGGCACCTCGTCGTTACACGATTGGCGCTGCAAGACAGAACAAATTAGTGGTGATATTTCTTACGCCGCAAATGCACTTACTTTAAAAGATATTACTGCCGCTAACTTAGAAATGGTAGTGAAATCGATGAAAAGTATCAAAGAAAATGGGAACTACTACGAATCGGGCATGGACAAAAACATGTACAAAGCCCTAAACGCAGATAAAAATCCGAAAATCACTTTTGTACTTACAGACATTAGCAGCTTAAAAGCAAGTGCAGGCAAAGCCGATTTTATAGTCAAAGGAAATTTAACGATTGCTGGTAGCCAAAAACCAATCAGTTTTCCAGTGAATGCTACACTAACTGCTAACGGCATCACTTTTAAAGGAAGTACAACTTTTAAAATGACCACTTTCGGTGTAACCCCTCCAAAGGCTTTATTGGGCACTATTAAAACTGGAGATGAAATCACCATTGTGTTCAATACTTCTTTTAAAAACGATTAATCCGCTCACCATTCAAATTTTAACAATATGAAACGAATTTTACTTGCCGCAGTTTTTGTTACAGTAGCGGGGACTGCGTTTGCCCAACAGCCAAAAATCCAAAACTTTAGACCTTACGATAAATCTGGTATCAACGTTTTTGAAACTCCTAAAACCGACACCGTACCTTTTGATGATGTGAAAGTGAGAATTGGTGCAGGTTTTACACAACAGTTTCAAGCTTTGAAACACAGCAACAACTCTACAGGTACTACGCCTCTATATAACTTACGCAGTGGTTTTAATTTGGCTACGGCTAACTTAAATATCGATGCACAATTGGCTAAAGGAATTAGATTGAACTTGATTTCTTACTTATCTGCCCGTCATCACCAAGAAACTTGGGTAAAAGGAGGTTTTGCTCAAATTGATGCCTCACCTATTAATTCTCCAGTACTTGACGAGCTTTTTAAATATGTAACCGTTAAAATTGGACACTATGAAGTAAATTACGGTGATGCGCACTTTCGCAGAACTGACAATGGTCACTCATTGTACAACCCATTCATCGGCAACTACATTTTAGATGGCTTTACCACAGAAATTGGTGCTGAAATTGATTTCCAAAAAGATGGTTTCTTAGCGGTAGTTGCTGTGCACAATGGAGAAATTAAAGGAGAAATTTCTGATGCTCCAACCCGTAATCCATCATTTATAGGAAAACTAGGCTTTGATAAGCAATTAAATAATGATTTAAGAGTACGTTTAACAGGTTCAGTTTACCACAATAACGGTTCAGCTAGCAACACATTATATACTGGCGACAGAGGTGGTTCTAGGTACTATATGGTATTGGAACCAAAAGCTACTGGCGTAACTGCAATTACCAATGCTTGGTCTGGTAGTGTACGTCCAGGATTTAGTCGCCAAGTAACTGCATTTATGATTAACCCTTTCATCAAATATCAAGGTTTAGAATTTTTCGGAACATTTGAAATGGCAAAAGGTAGAGCAATTACCGAAATAGATAAAAGAGATGTAAGTCAGATAGCAGTAGAGGGTATTTATCGCTTTGCTAAAAATGAAAATTTATTTGTTGGCATGCGATACAATACTGTTAAAGCCGAACTTGCAGGAATTGCACAAGATGTAAAGGTAAACCGTATACAAGCAAGTGCTGGTTGGTTTGTAACCAAAAACATGGTACTAAAAGGAGAATATGTACATCAAAAATACAATGACTACCCTAGCTCAAACATCTTTGCCGATGGCAAATTCAAAGGATGGATGTTGGAAGCAAGTGTAGGCTTTTAAAGATTAGTTAGTAATAGTTGAATAGTTATGGTTTGAGCCGCTCTTTATCTCGTTTAAGGGGCGGCTTTTTGATTGAGCGAAAACAAATCATAAATCAAACACCCCGCCTTTCAGGCACCCCTCTAAAAGAGGGGAATTGCAGCTCTCATTCCCCTCTTTTAGAGGGGTGGTCGAAGACCGGGGTGTCAACAATTGGAATCATTACAATATCCCAAAAAAATGAACACATTTCCCCATCAATTGCTAGGTATTTTTTTTCTTCTGTTCATCAAATTAGTTGATGCGCAAGAATATCAGCTAAACATCCTTCCGGAAAGCAGTATTTTACTTAGAGGCAATTCTAACGTAAACAAATTCACTTTCACGTACGAGAAGGCTCTCAAATTAGGAAGCAGTTCGGTAAGAGCAATTGCCTCCAAAAACACGCTGAATATCAAAAATGCGAAGCTAGATGCAGAAGTAACAGCTTTTAGTTCGGGCAGTAATTTGATGGATAGAGATTATCGAAACATGATGAATTATCGCGTTCATCCGAACATCAGCATTGCGTTAAATCAAATCAATTTTATAAAAAACTACATCGATGATAACGGGACGGCTTTAGCAACTGTTGATATTACCATTGTTGGAGAGAAACGCACCGATACGCTTCAGTTCAATTACAACAAATCAAAAGGGATTTACCGTTGTAGCAGTTCACATCAAATTTCGCTGAGGGATTACAAAATAAAGCCCCTCAAAAAAATGATGGGGCTTATTTCATTGAAGGACCAGTTGACCGTAGACATGATTATCTACCTTAAAGTCGATTAGTCGATGATATCGAAACCTGTATATTTTACAAGGGCTTCAGGTATTTTAATTCCTTTATCTGTTTGATAATTTTCTAGGATAGAAGCTACAATACGAGGTAATGCCAAAGCACTTCCATTTAAGCTGTGTGCCAATTGTGTTTTGCCTTCCTTGCCTTTAAACCTTAATTTTAAACGGTTACTTTGGTAAGTTTCGAAGTTAGATACAGAAGAAACTTCTAACCAACGTTGTTGCGCTGCACTCCACACTTCCATATCGTAAGTCATGGCAGAAGTAAAGCCCATATCGCCACCGCATAAACGCAACACACGATAGTGCAAACCTAGCTCTTGCAATAATGATTGCACATATTGACTCATGTCTTCCAATGTTTCGTAAGATTGGTCAGGATGTGTAATTTGTACCACCTCCACTTTATCAAACTGATGTAAGCGGTTCAAACCACGTACGTGAGCACCATAAGAACCAGCTTCTCTACGGAAACAAGGTGTATAAGCAGTATTTTTAATCGGAAGGTCTTCTTCCTTCAAAATCACATCACGATATAAATTCGTTACTGGTACTTCTGCCGTCGGGATTAAGTATAAATCGTCGATAGTAGAATGGTACATCTGCCCTTCTTTATCAGGCAATTGACCAGTACCGAAACCCGAAGCAGCATTTACCAAATGTGGCACTTGCATTTCTTTATAACCCGCAGCAGTAGCATGGTCTAAAAAGAAATTGATTAAAGCACGTTGCAGCTTCGCTCCTTTTCCCTTGTAAACAGGAAAACCAGCACCGGTAATTTTCACACCTAACTCAAAATCGATGATATCATATTTTGCCGCTAGCTCCCAATGTGGCAAAGCATTTTCTGGCAAAGCCGATGGCTCACCATGTGTATAAACTACTTCGTTGTCATCAGCTGTGCTACCTGTTTTTACCAAATGATAAGGCAAGTTTGGCAACTGTACAATTAGAGACTGTTGCTTTTCTTCTAAAGCAGTTAATTGCTCGTTCTGTTCTTTAATTTTCTCTTTGTGAGATGCAGTATTAGCTTTAATTGCTTCTGCTTCCTCTTTTTTGCCACTGCGCATCAACTCGCCAATTTGTTTGGCTGCTGTATTAGCTTCTGCTTGCAAATTATCCAAAGAGGATTGCGTAGAGCGGCGTTCTTCATCTACAGCGATGATTTCATCTACCAATTCTACCTGTTTAAAGTTGCGAACGCTCAATCGCTCTAAAACTTTCTCTCTATTTTCACGGATATAGTTAACTTGCAGCATTATTTATAATTTTTGACAAAGATAATAAGAGTTACGTGTTATCTGTTATGAGTTTTGTGTTTTTATACGCCAATCTCAGGCTCGCAACCCGTAACCCATAACTGGCAACATGGAAGGAAAACTTTACATCGTACCTACACCTATCGGTAACTTAGAAGATATGACTTTTAGGGCTATTCGTATTTTGAAAGAGGTGGATTTGATTTTGGCAGAAGATACACGTACCAGTGCACCTTTGTTAAAGCATTTTGGTATCGATAAACGAGTTTTTGCACATCATCAGCATAACGAACATAAGGCAACTGCCGAAATTATCAAATTCCTAAAAGAAGGACAAAACATTGCCCTAATTTCTGATGCAGGCACACCAGCCATTTCTGACCCAGGTTTTTTCTTGGTTCGTGAAGCCATTAAACATGAAATTGAAATCACTTGTTTGCCTGGAGCTACGGCTTTTGTACCAGCTTTAGTAAACTCTGGCTTACCTAACGACCAGTTTGTGTTCGAAGGATTTCTTCCAGTAAAGAAGGGTCGCCAAACGAGATTAAAGCAATTAGCTGAAGAGGAAAGAACAATGATTTTTTATGAAAGTCCGCACCGTTTATTGAAAACATTAACCGAATTTGCTGAGTTTTTTGGCGAGGATAGATCAGTTTGTGTGAGTAGAGAACTAAGTAAAATGTACGAAGAAAATGTTCGTGGCACAGTTATAGAAGTAAAATCACATTTCGAAAACAATATTTTAAAAGGAGAATTCGTAATTTGTGTTGGTGGGAACGAGAACAAGGATAAAAGAGCAAAGAACAAAGACAAATACGGAATAAAAGAAAACAATGATTAACATCGATAGATTTTTGGCTGACGAGCAAGACCCGAAAGCCGTAGAAAAAGTAGCTGGTAAATTAAATGACTTGCTAACCACCGGAGAAGAAATTTTGTACCTAGCGGTACAAAAAAAACCAGCGGTAAATTTGTTACCAGACTGCATCGCGATTAGCAACAAAAGGATATTCTATTGCTCGCCTAGCAACTTAGGTTTAACGATGAACTTCAAAGATATTTCTTGGAAGAACATTAAAGAAGTTTCCTTTAAGGAAGGCTTATTGGGCTCTAAATTTATTTGCGTACCACAATCTGGAGAGAACATTGTTACTGATTTTATTCCAAAAGTACAGGTCCGTAAATTGCACCAAGCAGCCAACCAACAATTGGAAGAGTACAAAGAGTTGCTTAGACAGCAAAAACTGGAAGAGAACAGAGCAACCGCCTCTACATTTAATGTGCCTGCTAATACTCCTCAAATCATTGATTTACCCATTGAGGAAGCTGTAATCATCCCAGAAATCGCACCTGTTGTTGAAGTGAGTAAAGAAGACGAGATTGAGCAAAAACTCATCAAACTAAAAACTTTATACGACAAGCAGTTGATTACCCGTGAGGAGTATGAGCACAAAAAAGCTGCAATTTTAGATAGTATGTAATTCTCTATCGTCATTGCGAGGTACGAAGTAATCTTAAAGCATAACTAAGAGATTATTTAATGTCCCATTATGACAACTTAGTGGAATAGGTAGTTCAAAAAGCAAATTAATGGAACTTGGAGGTTGTGTTTATATCCTATCTAATTACAATCATAGGGTGCTATACGTTGGAGTTACTTCAGATTTATTATTTAGGATAAAAGAGCATAAAGAAAAAGTGCACCTTGATTCTTTTACTGCTAAATATAACTGCAACATCCTAGTTTATTATGAACAATTCCCTAGTATAGAAGAAGCGATAAACAAAGAAAAACAACTAAAGAACTGGAAGAGACAATGGAAATTGAATTTAATTAATGACTTTAATCCAAATTGGGAAGACCTTTTTCACAAACTAGACGAAGAACTCTAACTTAAATAGCCGTCATCCTGAATTTATTTCAGGATCTATCATGCTAAAAAGATGCTGAAATAAATTCAGCAGGACGACATTGGAAAGCTACTGCAAATGACAAAAAACTAAATCCGAAGACCTTTTAACAAACTAGACGAAGAAACCCTAACTTAAATAGCACGTCATCCTGAATTTATTTCAGGATCTATCATGCTAAAAAGATGCTGAAATAAATTCAGCAGGACGACATAGGAAAGCTATTGCAAATGACAAAAAAAAATATCCTCTTAGCGCTACTTAGTGCTTTTATCATGTGGTTGGCGTGGCCACCGCACAATTGGCTGGCTCCATTACTTTTTGTAGGTTTAGTGCCTTTGTTAATTGCATTAAAGCAAATCACAAGCGCTTCAGATAAAAAGACAGGCAAAAAGGTTTTCCTTACTGCTGGTTTAACATTTTTGATTTGGAACACTGCCTCTATTTACTGGGTTTTCAATTCTATTAATGCCGTTAATACAGGTGTTGTCGGTACCATCGTTTCTTTATTAGTTTCGCTTATCCCTTACGGATTAGGCGCACTCTTAATGACTTTTGCTTTTTGGATGTATTATCGTTTAAGTACTTACACCACCAAAATTATTTCTTATGCAGGGCTGATTGGATTTTACATCAGCATGGAATATTTGCACCAAGCTTGGGATTTAGCATTCCCATGGATGACTTTAGGTAATGGCTTTGCAGGAATGCACCAAATTGTACAGTGGTATGAATTTACTGGGGTTTATGGCGGCTCGCTTTGGATTTTAATTAGTAATATACTAGCCTTCGAAGCTTACCAACAAATCAAATCTCAGAAGCAATATAAGTTGGCTGGAATTTGGGCTTTGCTTATTCTTTTACCTATTGGATTTTCTATTTACCAATACAAAAACTACGAAGAGAAAAATATTCCTGTAAACGTAGTAATCGTACAGCCCAATATCGACCCTTACGAGAAATATGGCAGCACTTCCGCCAATGAGCAATTAAGCATTTTAACCAAACTTTCTGATTCTGTAGCGCAACCAAATACAGAATATTTCATTTGGCCTGAAACAGCTATTCCGAATTATGCAGATGAAGATAGGATAAGAAGTAATCGAGACTTTTTGCAGGCGCAACATTTCTTGTCAAAATATAAAAACGGCACTTTAATTACAGGAATAGAAAGCGTAAGGTTTTACAATGATAAAAAGACAATTTCTGCAAAGGAAAATCCTAATGGTGGCTTTTATGATAACTATAATGCAGCTATGCAGATAGAAAATTCTGCAAATGTAGCTTTTTATCATAAATCGAAATTAGTTCCAGGGGTTGAAAAAATGCCTTTCCCGAAAGTATTTTCTTTCTTGGCACCAGTGTTCAGTAAGTTGGGAGGTAGCGTTTCTGGCTGGGGCTGGCAAGAAGAACCAGGTGTTTTCTATGCTCGCAGTGGTATTGGAGTAGCTCCAACAATTTGTTACGAATCTATTTGGGGTGACTGGGTAGCTGGCTCGGTTAAGCAAGGTGCTCAATTTATCGCTGTAATTACCAATGATGGTTGGTGGGGTAACACTTCTGGTAAAGACCAGCACTTACTGTATGCCAAACTACGTTCTATCGAAACCAGAAGATATGTGGTACGTTCGGCAAATACAGGAATTTCAGGGTTTATTAATCAACGTGGAGATATAGTGCAGCAATCTAAATGGTGGACTCGCACCGCCTTAAAAGCGGACATTAACCTTAATGATGAAATTACCTTTTATGTAAACTACGGAGATTTGATAGCAAAAATTGGTGTTGTACTAGGATTACTTGGCGCAGCGTTTATTGTGATAAGCAAGATAAAAGACAAAAGAACAAAGAGCAAGAATTAATCGCTCTTTTTATAGCTATGTATATGAAGAAACAATCAATAAAATTCGCTTTACTCTTAATTATTGTCGCACTAAACTTAGGTTGCGACCAATTTTCTAAGGTTATTGCAAGAAAAAATATAGCTCCTTACGAGCAAATCGATATCATAAAAGACCGTTTCACATTAACATTAGTAGAAAACACAGGAGCTTTTTTGAGTGCCGGCAGTAACTTGCCAAACTTTGTGAGAATCATTGTGCTAACCATTTTACCCATCATCGTTTTGGTTTATGGGTTATGGTTTCTTTATTCCAATAAACATATCCCTCGTTTAATGCAAGTTGGTATTTGTTTTTTAATTGGCGGCGGCATCGGTAATATCTACGATAGGATTGTTTATGGTTCTGTAACCGATTTCCTACACATGGATTTTGTGCTGTTTAGAACGGGTATTTTCAACATGGCCGATGTTTCGATTATGGTTGGTATTGGATTATTGCTGTTGCAGAATTTAACCGCTGCCAAAATCAAAAAACAAGAAGCTACGCAGGAAGAAGTTTCTGCTTAAGGATAGCGGCTGGTAATCTTTAAATTAAAAGAGCCTTGGGTAATCTCTCTAAAATCGGCATTATCGTTTTGATTTCTTGCCTTAAAATTAAAGGTTCCTTTTACATTATCCGTTTTTGAAAATTCGGAAATCTGCACTTTCCAACTATACTACTGCTCGTATAAGGTGCTACCCAAGTTTTTGCGCCATTAACGCTGGCCTCTATGTAGGAAGCGGTATTAGGTATTCCACCACTACTTATTCATAAGTACCCGTTTTTTCGTCGTAGCCATTGACAATCAAACTAATGGTTTTACCTCCTCCATCCATTCCCATTATAGTCAACATTTTACCTGTAGAAACGTACATGGCACTGGCCGTTATAGAACTCCAATTCGTGCCTGCTATTTTGCTTTTACGCTACCTTCCGCAGTATCGCCTCCATTACTGACATCGTTATCTTTTACACGCAGCTACACTTGCAATTAGTAGAAAAGCCAATTAATAATTTGTTTAGACTTTTCATGTTCTGTTATTTAGGTTTAAATCACTCTAAATTAACCGAACAATAACTCAAATACATCCTGTACTTCCAACGATTTTAACTACGGGATTTTTGGTAGTCTTAATGTTATAATAGTTTTTATACTGAGCGTAACACCTACATCAATAAGCTGTTAAGAATTCATTGCAATAGCATAGCTCTTTTATATATTTGCTCTTACTATGCAAAACAAACTGACGCTTCTCTTATTAGTTTTATTTTCAGGTTTCAACATCTCGTTAAATGCTAAAGAGATTGATAGCACCGTAACAATCCTATCAAATAACTCATCCTATTTTTTCACAAAAGAAAAAGGCTCCGATAAGATTATTGTGAAAGAGATTCAGAAAATACAGTACAAATGTAATAGACCTACGATTTTACCTGTAGCAGCTTACTACAATGAAAATGTAAAAATTACCAAGTTCGAATGTAAAATCAACAATAGGTCCATTTACCAACGGCCTACAGATACCTACGTTTCGATCAAAGATATCTTTCATTCAGATGCTAGAGTGTCTTATTATGAATTAAACGTACCCAATAATGGCATGGTAGAAGTTATTATTGAGAAATCTACATTGAATCCTGTTTACTTTACAAACATTCCTTTTACTGAAGACTACAAAACTCTGGAAAGAGAAATCAGTATAAAAATTCCGAAATGGATGAATGTAAGTTTCAAAGAATATAACCTTACTGTCTACAACATCAAGAAAACAAACACCTATAATCAAAAAGATGACTCGGATATCATCTTATATAGATGTCAGAACTTAGCAGCTTACAAAAGAGAAAGAAATAGTCCAGGTAACACTTATGTTTATCCTCATCTTTTAGCTCTATCAGCATCACCAACTCCACTAAAAGGTGGCTATTTTGCTTCTTTGCAAGAGCAATATGATTGGTATAGTAATCTGACATCTACCTTAAACGAAGAAAAAGAGACGGCCATTGTTACGCAGGCAGAAGAAATCACTAAAGGAATTACCGAAGATCTCGATAAGGTAAAAGCGATATTTTATTGGATCCAGCATAATATCAGATATATCGCATTTGAAGACGGTATTGCTGGTTTTAGGCCTGACAAAGCTAGCGAAGTTTTACGTAAGAAATACGGCGACTGTAAAGGAATGGCCAACCTTACCAAAACCATGCTTAAGGCTTTAAATTTAGATGCCAGGTTATGCTGGATTGGTACTAACCATATCGCCTACAATTATGAAACCCCTTCTTTAGCGGTAGATAACCACATGATTAGTGCGCTAAAGCTTAATGATAAATTTTACTTTTTAGATGCTACAGAAACCTATCTAGGCCTTGGTGAATATGCCGAAAGAATACAAGGAAGGCAAGTTTTAATTGAGGATGGTAAAAATTACATCCTGAGTCATATTCCTAAAACTTTTGTTGATCAAAATCTCGAATTTCAAAAAAAGAAATTAAAAATAGATGGCAAAAATCTAATTGGAAGTGTGGAGCAAATTTGGATTGGCGAAGAGAAAGAAAGTATGTTATCTCGTATAAATGGAGACAAGAAAAATGAATTTTTAACCAATTTTACCCAATTGATTAGCAATGGTAATAACAACTACGAAGTAAAGGATTTAAAATATTCAGATTTGAATAACTATGATAAAAAAATAGATGCACAATTTAACGTTACCATCAAAAATAATATCGACGTTTTTGATAAAGAACAGTATATCTCCATTGATGCAACCAAAGAGTTTGACAACTACATTCTTGACACCATAAAAAGACATCACGATTATTGGATGCCCTACAAGTTTAACGTACAGAAAGAGATTATCTTAGAAATCCCGACAGGTAGCACAGTAGTAAATAAGCCAGAAAACTTATTGATTAGCACTCCAGATTACCTCATCGATATATCATACGAACTTTTGCAAAATCAAATCGTTTACAAAAAGCATATTAAAATTCTAAATCCTGCAATTAAGAAAAGTGATTTCGGCACATGGAATACCAATATTAAAAAACTAACAAAATATTATCAAGAACCAATAACACTGAAAACAAACTCTAAATGAAAATAAGCTTCTCTTTTCTTCTTATACTGATAAGTATAATTTCTTCTGCGCAAAACAATCAGGTGGCTTACAGGCAAAAATCTGAAGAACTGCGAAAAACTGTGTGGCAATCAAATAATGACATTTTCAGTAGCAATACAATTCCTGATGAGTACAAGGCAGAAAGTGCTGTTGTGCTGGCCCGCAGCTTCGAAATGCAAAGAGAATCCTCCTCTAAACTTAAATTCATGATTATTACAGCTACCAGCATCAGTAATACGAATAAAACGAGCATCTATAGAGAAAAGGTAAAAATTAATGATAAGGCTGCTTTAGAAGCATTTTCTAAGCTAGAATACGAAAAAGTGCTCAATAAAACGCAATCGTTGTTCTTTATGTCGATTAAGAATAAAACCGAAGTATTCGTAGGCGTGAAAATTATTAAACCAGATGGAAAGGAAGTAGTAATTAATGCGGATGAAGAGGTTCTGCTATCTACCAGCAACAAGAATCAAACTGCTAAATTGGCTGTTCCGGGCTTGCAAGTCGGGGATATTATCGACTATTACATATGCACAATTAAGAACGTGGAAGGTACGCAGGAAGAAAGTGACAACAAGTATATGTTTTTCTTAGTTGACGAATATCCTGTGTTAAAATATAACTATACTTTTCAGTATAATAAAAAGGTAAATGTGATTACATTGAGTGCTAATGGTGCTTCAAATCTTACAGAAACAACTAATGGTAATGGCGATAAAATTTTCTCTTTGAAAGGCAATAATATGCCAAAATTCAAAGACGAAAACTGGTCTTCTTCTTATAGAACCTTTCCATACTTTGCCACTTCCAGTAACTATAAAACTAAATTAGAAAAAGCAGTAGCTCTACCTACTGAGAAATACGATGCAAAAAAATCTAACTTAGATAATCATTTGCACAACTATGGGAACATATTTAACAGTGCTATTTTTCCTTTTAGCAATACAGTTCAGAAAAAAACAGAATCTCAATTTAAATCTAAGGGGCTTAAAACGCTTCCTTTAGATAGCACCATGAAATTTTTCTATAATTTCTGGAAATACAACACCTTTTTTGATTATTCTGACAATAGGTACGAGATGGGAACCAAAAGAAATTATAGCTCGGTTTACAATCAATATAGTGCTTCTTTTAACTGTCAAATGTTATGCGATATGGAAATACCTCACGACATTATCATCACTAGTTCAAAATACTCAAACTCGCTCGAAAACATTTTCGATGATAGTGATTTTGATGTGTTAATCAGAATTAACGGAGCGAAGCCTATGTATATGGCTTTTGATAAATTCAATAACAATTTTAACGAACTACCGGCTTACTATGAAGGTCAAAAGGCATTTGTTCTAACCCCTAAAAAACATAATTCTAGAAAATATAGTTTCGAAAGAAGTGAAATGACTTTGCCCATCTCAAAACCAGAAGACAATACCCTGCAAGAAACAATTTCTCTTAAACTGATGCCTAACGATTTACAAACGATACAGATTAACCGTAATGTAAAAGAAACTGGCTTTATGAGAATTGGAGACCAGCTTGGTTTGTTGCTAATGGAAGATGCCGATAAAGAATTTACCCAACTATTTTCTGGTGAGGAGATGAAAAAAAGGGTATCGGGCTACAATCCAAAGAAAATCTACGAAAATGTATTGGTCTCAATAGCTGATGCGAAAAAAGCAGAAAAACAAAATTTCATCGATGAAATTAAAGGCCAATATAATCAAGAGCCAAAAGAACTCAATTCGTATTCAATTGTAAATACAGCTTTAACCAACAATAAACCTTTCGAATTTACGACTACTTTTACAATGGACGGTTTTGTTAAAAAAGCAGGTACCAACTACATTTTTACTATTGGAAAATTAATTGGAGCTGTATCCAAGCTGGAAGAAAAACACAGAACAAGACAAACGGCCATTGTAATGCCAACTGCCCGAATCCTCAATTACAGTATGGAATTTGAAATTCCAGTAGGCTACAGCGTGAAAGGATTGGAGAGCCTTAGCACTAATAAACAAAACGAAATGGGGGCTTTCAATGTTAAAGCTACTTCGCAAAACAACAAAATCAAGGTAGATGTAAGTCGAGTTTATGCCATTTCCAATGCTCCGAAAGAAAAATGGGATTCGGTAGCAGAATTAATAGATGCTGCCTACGATTTCTCTGAGCAAAAAATTCTATTAGAAAAGGTGAATTAATCCATATACTTGCCTACAATTGGCATACGTCGGCCCATTCCAAAAGCCTTTGGCGATACTCTTAAAATCGGTGGAGTTTGATAACGCTTGAACTCGGCCAAGTTTACCATTCTCAAAATTCGCTTTACCAAAGTCTCATCAAAACCTTGCGCAATAATCGCTTTAGAACCTTTTTTTAGTTCAATATGCTGATACAAAATAGCATCCAACTCATCATATTCTGGCAACGAATCCGAATCTTTTTGATCTGGGCGTAACTCCGCCGATGGTGGTTTCACGATGGTATTAATCGGAATAATTTCTTCGCCTTTATTAATGTACTTCGCCAAATTGAAAACCTGTGTTTTATACACATCACCAATTACACTGATGGCACCGCACATATCGCCATACAACGTTCCGTAGCCAACAGCACATTCACTTTTATTGGAAGTGTTCAGCAAGATATAACCAAACTTATTCGACATCGCCATGACTACAATTCCGCGAGAACGAGCTTGAATATTCTCTTCGGCTAAATTGAAAGGCAAGCCCTGAAAAGGCTTTTCTAACATGCTATCGAAAGCATCAGCAGCTGCTGCAATCGGGATGATTTCATGTTTACAACCAATGTTATTTACTAAATCCAATGCATCTTGTACCGAATGGTCTGATGAATATTTGGAAGGCATTAATACTGCCATCACATTTTCGGCGCCCAAAGCTTTACATGCCAACGCACAAACTACTGCCGAATCGACCCCTCCAGACAAGCCCAAAACAGCTTTTTTGAAACCAGATTTGGAAAAATAATCCTTAATGCCCAAAATCAAAGCATCATGAATTTGTTCGATGTCCGAAGTTCTTTCAGCTGCCGGATATTTATTTTTAACGTTCTGCACTTCCTCTAAATCGAAAACTTGCAAATCTTCCTCAAAGTATTTCATTTCTGCTTTTAACGAGCCTTCTTCATCGAAAACCAAAGAACCACCATCAAAAATAATTTCGGTTTGTGCACCAACTTGGTTGACATAAAACAATGGCAGTTGGTATTTTTTCGCATTATCCGAAAGTACTTTAATACGGTCTTCATCGTGTCCGTAATCAAACGGAGAAGCAGCGATGTTAATCATCAAGTCTGGTTGCTGCTTTATCAGTTCATCCATTGGAGAAGAAACATACAGCGGATTATCGTTGATGTTCCATAGGTCCTCGCAAATGGTTAGCGCAATTTTTTTGCCTTTGTAATCTACACAATCGAAAACCGTATTTGGCTCGAAATAACGATATTCATCGAACACATCGTAAGTAGGCAACAATGCTTTTTTAACGATTTGTTTCACTTCGCCATTGGCAATAAAATAAGCAGCATTAAACAAATCCTTACCTTCTATTACCGGATTTTTAATTGGCAAGCCAACAATGCAGGCAATGTCTGTGGTATGCTTCGCAATTTCTTGCGCCGCATTTTCGCAAAGCGATATAAAATCTTCAAACTCCAGAAAATCTCGTGGCGGATATCCACAAATAGCCAGCTCGGCAAATACAACAATATCTGCTCCTTTAGCTTTTGCCAATGCTAATTGAGAAATAATTTTTTGTGTATTGCTTTCGAAATTCCCGATGTGGTAGTTGAGTTGTGCTAATGCTATTTTCATGATTGTTTCTGAGCTATAAATATAAAAAAACAAGCCTTGAATAAGGCTTGTTTCGCTAAAATCTAAATAATTTCTAGATACTTAAAAGAACACGCCAATATTAAGTCCCACATAATGATTCTTGATTGACTGTCCGTTTTTGGCAATGTTTGTTAAACCGTTATTGTAAGTTAAACCAGTTAATAAGCTCGTTTTTCCACTTAAGCGATATTCTAATCCACCACCAATAATCATCCCTGCTCTAAGAAATTTGGTTTGATCAGTAGCTTTGATATCACTTGCCAAAGTGTTATTTCCAGACTTCACATCTTGTTTCGCTCCAATACGAAAGTTAGTGGTTAAACCAAATTGTCCGTACCATTTCATATCGTTGTTTTCATCAGTTTTCAATTTGATAGACAATGGAATTTCGATGTACTGCATCTTAAACTTTACGTCATATTCTGCGGAATTTGTAGAACCAGATGCAGCATAGTACGGCAAATAATTTAAAACCGCACCTTTACCATTGATAGTCGTAACGGTTAAACCTGTTGCAAAACTATAGTTTTCTGCAAATTCAAAATCGCTCATCAAGCCGTAAGAAAAACCAGTGCTTAAACCGCTTCCTTTCCCATTTTCAATCTTTAAAAACCCAAAAGTAGGATGAGCAGTAAGACCTAATCTAACTTGTGAAGCATTTTGCGCAAAAGAGATAGTGGCAATGCTTAAAAATAATAATGTTGCTAATGTTTTTTTCATTCGGATGTATTTATTTAGTGATATCAATCTACTCCCAAACTCTCTATTTTTTTAATATTATCGAGCTTTCATATTAACGACAGTTCACATTCGTTTTATATATTTGTTAGCAATGATATACAAATCAAAATTTCGCCAAAGTTATCTATTTTTTCTATGCACTGCGCTTTTTTTTTCATGTAGCAAGAGCAAAAAGCCGGATGTTAGCAGCATTAAGCTAGATATTAAAGTAGAAAGATTCGACAAAGACCTTTATCAACAGAGAGATAAAAACGTGTTGCTTAGCGACAGTTTATTACATCAAAAATATGGTGCTTTTTATGAAGACTTCATTTTCAAAATGGTAGGTAACGATAGTTATACCAGCCAAGAAGTTTTACAGGGCTTATACCAAGACAAGGCTTACACCGACCTTAACCACGAAGTAGATAGTGTATTTCCAAATTTGAACAAAGTGGAAACCGAGCTCACGCAAAGTTTTAAATACATCAAATATTATTATCCGAAGGCTCAAATTCCTCGTTTTATTGGCTTCTTATCAGGATTTTCTTATCAAACTCCAATTGGCGATAATTACGTTGGTATTGGATTGGATATGTTTTTGGGTCAAAACAGTAAGTTTTATGGAGCTTTAGTTCATAGCATCCCTCTTTATCTATCTAAAAGATTTACGCCAGAATATATCGTGCCACGTGTGAGTGAGTATTATGTAAGGGAAAACCTTTTTAAAGAACGTGATGAAGACCGTAGCTTATTGGCAAAAATGGTTTACAACGGAAAAGTGCTTTACTTCATGGACCAAATTATGCCAGACACTATGCCTGATAGCATCAAAATTGGCTATACTGATAAACAACTAGCATGGTGCAAAACTTATGAAGCCGAAATATGGGGCTTTTATCTAGAAAGTAACTTGCTTTACGAAACAGACTATCCCAAAATACAGGTTTACTTAAGTGAAGGTCCATTTACGCCAGGCTTAGGAGAAAAAAATTCATCAGCTCCTAAATTAGGTATTTGGACAGGTTGGCAAATTGTGAGAAAGTATATGGAAGAAAATCCTGATGTTACTTTACAACAGCTCATGGCAGAAACCGATGCGCAGAAAATTTTAACAAAATCGAAGTACAAACCTAAATTGATACGATAATTTGCGAATATGATAATTAGCTAATCATCAAATCTATTAATCATCACATCAAAAAACATGAAAATCGGTATCGTATTAAGCGGCGGTGGAATTAGAGGGATTGCTCATTTAGGTGTATTGAAAGCACTGCAAAAAACGGGCATTCAGTTTAGTCAAATTGTAGGCACAAGTGCGGGTTCCATTGCCGGCTCTTTTTATGCTGCTGGCGTAGACCCAGAAGATGCTTTCAATATATTCATGAGAACAAAATTGATGAAGTTTGTTCGACCAGCTTTGGGCTCACTTGGCCTAATTAATATTGAACGTACCGGGGATATTTTTAGAGAATATTTACCTGCACACATCGAGGATTTAGAAATTCCGATGACGATTTGCACCACCAATTTTAGCGAAGGCAATGTCGCTTATTTTACCAAAGGTCCACTAGTTAGGGCTATACATGCTTCTTGCTGCATTCCTGGTGTATTTAAACCTATCATGATCCACGACCAAATGTATGTAGATGGTGGAGTATTGAACAATTTTCCTGTAGAGCCTTTGTTAAATAATTGTGATTACATTATCGGTTCTACCTGCAACCACCTTAAACCTGTAGACAAAATTGTAGGGATTACTAGGTTAATGCAGCGAGCGGGGATTATGTCTATCAATCATGACATGGAAAGGAAATCGAAGTTCTGCAACTTGATGATCGAACCGAAAGGTATGGGCGAAATTAATACGTTCGACACGAAAAAAGCGGAGATTATTTACTGGATAGCATATGAGGAAGCTTTGAAAACGATTAAAAGTAGCGAGAGTTTTAAGGAGTTGATTGCGGCGCAGCAGCAAAAATAACTATCGTCTTTATTTTTTGGTATTTTAGGTTTATCTATTATGAAAACTTATGCCAAAACAATTTAACAGACGGAGTATTAGACTAAAAGGATATGATTATTCGAAGGAAGGATTATATTTCGTAACGATTTGCTGCCAAGACCGAGCTTATAGATTTGGTAAAGTGGTTAACGGACAAATGGCGTTAAATGCAGCGGGGCTGATGGTTGATAAATGGATTCAAGAAATCCAGAATAAATTCCCTGATATCCAAATTAATGAATACGTGATTATGCCAAATCATATACATATTATCATTGAAAATACTGGCATTGCGATGAATAATGGCGCCGTACGGGTCGACCTATGTGTCGACCCTAATGATGATAATAATGATATTAAACGCCCAGCAGCAGAGGGCGAACACACAGGTTCGCCGCTACACCGTGTCGTTAAATGGTTTAAAACGATGACCACAAACTCATATATACAGGGCGTGAAAACTTTGGGTTGGGAACCTTTCAATAAAAAAATCTGGCAACGTAACTATTATGAACACATTATTCGTGATGACAGAGCATATCATAACATTGCTCAATACATCAAAAACAATCCACTAAATTGGGATAAGGATAAATTTTATTGATAACTAAACAGGCAGTTTCACCAAATACTCACCTTCCAACACTGGAATAGTTTTACAAACATCAACCTTCAAACAAAACTGTACGTCTTCTTCAATATTCAATTTGATTAAACGATGGCTATGTGAAGATTTTTTAAGGTATTCGCGTAAATTGCCTTTGGCTAATTGGTACATATCTAAAGCTGCTACACTAGAATCATCCCCTACTGAGAAGTCTTTTTGGAGTTGCCCTACTACAGCACCGGCAAATAAAGTATCTTCTAAATTGAAGTTGTCTTTCCAACCCGCACAAAGTAAGAGCACATCCTTATTTTCCTTCTTTAAATAGTCACAAACTGAAGTTAGGTTAAGGAAAGACCCCACAATCACTTGATGCGCTCGTTCTTGTGCCAAATGCATTGCTTTTGTACCGTTAGTAGTAGTCAGTACAATTGTTTTGCCAGCTACTTTTTCGGCGGTGTAAGAAAATGGCGAATTACCAAAATCATAACCAGCTACCACTTCTCCGTTGCGCTCCGCAGCTAGCAAGTAACCTTTGTCTCCGTAGTTCAAGCAATCTTCCACATTCATTACAGGAATGATTGCTTCTGCACCATTTTCGATGCCATACGTGATAGACGAAGTTGCTCTCAAAATATCAATAACAACAACGATACTACTTTCTATAGCATATAAATCTAACAAGGCAGGCGTTAAACAAACTTCTATTTTTGGCATTGGAATGGGTTATGAGTTGTGAGTTACGAGTTGTAAGATATAAAGCTTAGCCTTGTAACTCACAACCCGCAACTCTTAACCTTATTTTTTAAGAAAAGGGAACTTAACAATTTTAGCTTTTACTTTATTATTTCTAATGTCGATGAAGATTTCTGTACCTTCTTTGGCAAACTCTTTAGCTACATAAGCAATACCAATAGCTTTTTGTAACGATGGCGACTGCGTTCCCGAAGTTACTTTACCAATTTGGTTTCCTTCGGCATCAACCACTACATAATCGTGACGAGGAATACCTCTATCAATCATTTCGAAACCTACTAATTTACGAGTTACGCCAGCTTCTTTCTGTGCTAATAATGCAGCAGAGTTGGTAAATTCTTTAGTGAATTTGGTAACCCAACCTAAACCTGCTTCAATTGGCGAAGTCGTATCATCGATATCATTTCCATACAGACAGAAACCCATTTCTAAACGCAAGGTATCACGGGCACCTAAACCGATCGGCTTAATACCAAACTCAGCGCCAGCTTTAAATATAGCATCCCAAATTTGGTCGGCATGTTCATTTTCGAAATAAACCTCAAAACCACCTGCACCTGTATAGCCTGTAGCCGAAACTAACACATTATCTACGCCTGCAAATTTGCCCTTTTTGAAAGTATAATATTCCATCGAAGCCAAATCCATATCAGTTAACGATTGCAATGCGTCTGCCGCTTTTGGACCTTGAACCGCTAACAAAGAAGTCTGATCAGAAATGTTGTGCATCTCCACATCCTTGTTATTAAATTTTTGGATCCAATTCCAATCTTTCTCAATATTAGATGCATTTACCACCAACATATAAGTTTTTTCATCGATACGATAAACTAGTAAATCGTCTACAATACCACCTGTTTCATTTGGTAAGCATGAATATTGAATTTTGCCATCGTAAAGTTTCGAAGCATCATTACTTGTTACACGCTGAATTAGGTCTAACGCATTTTCTCCTTTAAGGATAAACTCGCCCATATGACTTACATCAAAAACCCCTACTGCATTACGAACAGTTGCATGTTCAGCGTTAATTCCTTCGTATTGTACTGGCATATTATAGCCAGCAAAAGGAACCATCTTAGCTCCAAGTGATATATGTTTTTCTGTTAACGCTGTATTCTTCATTTTTATAATAAGTTATAATCAGGAATATATTGGTTTTATACGCGGGCAAAAGTACTAAGAAAAAGCCAATTTTTCCTAGTCGAAGCCCTTTTAAAGCTATATTTGAATTAAACTTTTTAATCATGTTGTTTTCAATCAAAAGAACCAATTCTGCCAACCCTGATTTTATTGAATTAGTTAAACATTTAGACTTAGAACTCGCAAAAATAGATGGCGACGAGCATAGCTTTTATGCACAATACAACAAGGTTGATAAAATTAAACACGTAGTTTTAATTTACGATGAAGATAAGCCAATTGCTTGTGGAGCCATAAAAGAGCTTTCGCCAGCAGCTATGGAAGTGAAAAGGATGTTTACCAAACCTGAGTTAAGGGGAAAAGGGGTAGCGAGTATACTTTTAAAAGAGCTAGAAACATGGGCGAAAGAACTAGGCTACGAAAATTGCATATTAGAGACTGGCAAACGCCAACAAGACGCAGTTGCACTTTATCAGAAAAATGGATATGATGTTATTTCTAACTATGGACAATATATAGGAGTTGAAAATAGTATTTGCTTTGAAAAAACACTATAATCAGCAATACTTATTTTGAAAAATTCGTAATATTAAAACACTAAAACAATCAACTTTATAAATCTTGATAGAAAAAATTAAAAATTTTAACATAAACGTTTGCATTTGCAAAAAATAATATCCTTCTTTGTAATGTAAAAAATACAATAACAGAAAACGATGACTTTTAACTCTTCAATTATTACCACAATTATTATTACCGGCGGCAAAGCTATCGGGAGCAACCTTGTGTAAGATTGAAAAAACATAAAACACAGAAAGCGTCCCGATGTAAGTCGGGACGCTTTTTTTTTAAACCGTAAAACAGAAACCCTAATAAGTAACTAAAATGAAAGTCCTAAAATTTGGTGGTACATCCGTAGGTACGACCGAAAACATTAAAACACTTCTAAAGCTAGTACAAGAAGAAAGAAAGAATGCGAATCCGGTAGTTGTATTATCGGCGATGAGCGGAGTAACCAATCTTCTTCTAGAAATGGCGGAACTTGCCGAAAGAGGTGAAAGCTATACTGAACAGCTAAAAAGCATCGAGCAAAAACACTTTGATGTGGTCAAGGCATTATTGCCAGCAGCAGCTCAAAATCCAATCTTAACCAAACTAAAAATCCATTTCAATGAGTTGGAAGATGCGCTACAAGCAGTTTCTAGTTTGAGAGAATTGAGTCTACGTACCAAAGATTTCATTGTAAGCTTTGGCGAAAGATGCTCTAACAGCATGGTAGCACACGTTGCAACACAGTATTTCGATAATTCGTTATATGTGGATGGCTCTAAATTGATCAAAACCGACAGCGAATTCGGCAATGCTCGTGTAGATTTTGAGTTGACCGATGCTTTGATCAAAGAATTTCACGAAGAAAACAGCGACAAAGTTTTGTTCGTAACTGGCTTTATCGCAAGCAATGCAGCAAACCAAATCACTACGCTTGGTCGTGGCGGTTCTGACTATACCGCAGCAATTTGGGGTGCCGCTTTAGATGTAGAAGAAATTGAAATTTGGACTGATGTGAACGGCATGATGACTGCCGACCCTCGCATAGTCAAAAAAGCTTTCTCATTAGATGAATTAAGTTACATTGAGGCAATGGAATTAAGTTATTTCGGTGCTAAAGTAATTTATCCACCAACCATGGTTCCCGCTTTTGCGAAGAAAATTCCATTGGTAATTAAAAACACTTTTGAACCAGAATTTGCGGGAACTTTCATCCGCAGCAACATCAAACCATCAGAATTACCTATCAAAGGCATTTCATCAATCAACCAAATCAGCATCATTAATTTGAGTGGAAGCGGCATGGTTGGTAAAGCAGGTTTTAGCGGTCGTTTGTTCTCTCTACTTTCGAGAGAGCAAATCAACATAATTTTAATTACCCAATCATCCTCTGAACATAGTATCACTTTTGCGGTTAATCCATCGGATGCAGCGAGAGCGGTAACCATCATCAACAAAGAATTTGAACTAGAATTAGCAGCTGGAAAATTAGCTTACCCAGAAGTGGAAGGAGATTTAGCTGTACTAGCCATTGTTGGTGAGAACATGAAACGCACTCCTGGCATGAGTGGTCGTCTGTTCAATGCTTTAGGCAGAAATGGTATCAACGTTAGAGCTATTGCGCAAGGTTCTTCAGAATATAATATCTCGGTAATTATCGGCAAAGATGATTTAGCAAAATCGCTAAATGCGGTGCACGATGCCTTCTATACCGACCTGAAACGCACTTTAAATGTGTATTGTTTAGGTACTGGAAATATCGGCAAAACGATGTTCAAGCAGATCAAAGAACAAACACAATTCTTGGCAGAGAAAAACGACCTACAAGTAAAAGTTGTTGGTATTGCCAATACACGCAAAATGGTTTTTGATGCCAATGGAATTGATTTAGATACTTGGGAAAGTACTTTAGAAGAAAAAGGCGAGCAAGCTAATTTATCTGAATTTGTTGGCAAGATGAACACATTAAATCTAGCAAACAGCGTTTTTGTAGACAACACAGCAAGCGAAGCGCCAATTCCTTTCTACAAACAAGTTTTCGAGAGCAGTGTGTCTATTGTTGCGTGTAACAAAAAAGGTAATTCTGCCGAGTTCGAACAATATAAATTATTTAAGGATACCGCTAAAAAACACGGTGTAGATTTCTATTACGAAACCAACGTGGGTGCAGGTTTACCAATCATCGGCACATTAAAAAACCTAATGATGAGCGGCGATAGAATTGACAGAATTGAAGCCATCTTATCAGGAACAATTTCATTCATCTTCAATAGTTTTAAAGGCGACAAGGAGTTTTACGACATTGTAAAAGAAGCACAAGATTTAGGTTATACAGAGCCAGACCCTCGTGACGACTTAAATGGTAAAGATTTCATGCGTAAAATGTTGATTTTAGCAAGAGATGCAGGTTATCCTTTAGAAGCTTCGGATGTGAAAATTGACAATATTTTGCCAGACGCTTGTTTAAAAGCGGCTAGTGTGGAAGAGTTTTATGCAGAGCTGAAAAACAATTCTGCTTATTTCGAGAACTTGAAAAACACAGCGGCAAGCGAGAAAAAAGTACTTCGTTACATTGGAAAACTAGAAGCTGGCAAGGTAGAAATCACTTTGGAAATGGTTGGCGAAGACCATCCTTTCTATGCACTTTCTGGCGCTGATAATATCATCTCTTTCGTAACTGACAGGTACAAATTCCGCCCTATGGTGGTGAAAGGTCCAGGTGCTGGAGCTGAAGTTACCGCAGCAGGTGTGTTTGCAGATATCATTAATGTAGCTACTCCGTAAGCAACTCGTCATTGCGAGGCACGAAGCAATCTTACAACTTTAGTAATACGCTTTAGGATTGCTTCGTACCTCGCAATGACGACGAGATTATTTTAAATTAGAAAACAAAATGTCAAACAATACAAATACACTTGTAGAACCTAAAAAAGTGGCTTTAAAGGAAATCAAAGTTTTTGCACCAGCAACTGTTGCCAACGTAGTATGCGGTTTCGACGTGCTCGGCTTTGCAGTAAACGCTCCAGGGGACGAAGTGGTGATGCGCTTGGTTGAAGAGCCTGGTGTTCGCTTGCTAAAAATCACTGGCGATGATGGCAAACTCCCGCTGAATAGCGATAAAAATACCGTGAGTGCTTCGGTAAAGCATTACCTAAGCCATATCAAACGTGAGGATGTTGGGGTAGAAATTGAACTGCACAAAAAAATGCCAATTGGTAGTGGTTTAGGCTCTAGTTCCGCAAGTACCGTAGCGGGTTTATACGCCATTAACCAACTGATGGGAAATTTACTGACTGCTAAAGAATTGGTTCCTTTCGCCATGAAAGGCGAAGAAATTGCTTGTGGTTACGGTCATGCTGATAACGTTGCTCCGGCAATTATGGGCGGCTTCGTGTTAGTCCGTAGTTACGAGCCTTTAGATGTGATTTCTCTTCCAGTTCCTGATGGCATGTTTGCGGCAATTGTTTATCCAGAGGTAGATGTGCCTACCAAAGATGCACGCCAAATGATACGTGCTAAAGTAGCTTTGAAAGATGCAGTTACCCAATGGGGAAATGTGGCTGGTTTAGTAAGTGGTCTGTTCTTAAATGATATGGATCTAGTTGGCCGAAGCATGAAAGATGTTTTGGTAGAGCCAACTCGTTCTATCCTTATTCCAGATTTTGAAGTGCTACGTAAACTAGCGATGGAAAACGGAGCAGTGGGTTTCGGAATTTCTGGTTCTGGACCATCGGTTTTTGCCTTAACAAAGGATGAGGAAAGCGCCAAGAAAATCACCAAAGCACAACAAATGCATTTACATCAAATTAATATCAATAGTCAAGCTTACGTTTCTGAGGTAAATACTGAAGGACCGAGAACGTTGTAAAATTGTTACGAGTTGCGAGTTGAATGTTACGGGACTAGACATCTAAACCTGTAACTCGCAACACATAACCCATAACCCAAAACCAATGCAATTCTATTCAACCAACAATAAAGATTTACGTGTTTCCTTTAAAGAAGCCGTTTTTAATAGCATGCCTTTAGACAAAGGACTGTACATGCCTGAGGAAATCCCTCAATTGCCTGCTTCATTTATCGATAACATCGAAAAGTATTCCCTAACGGAGATTGCTTATGAAGTAGCATCAGCTTTGCTGAAAGACGAAATACCTGCCGAAGATTTAAAAGCTTTGGTAGAAGAAGCGGCGAATTTTGATGCACCTGCCGTACCTCTTGATGATCATACCTTCGTTTTAGAACTTTTCCACGGACCATCGTTAGCATTTAAAGATTTTGGTGCTCGTTTCATGAGCCGTGTGATGGGTTATTACCTTAAAGATGGCGAGCAATTACTGGATGTTTTGGTAGCAACTTCCGGTGATACTGGTGGTGCTGTAGCTTTAGGTTTCCTAGGTGTAGCTAATACCAGAGTAACTATCCTTTATCCGAAAGGGAAAGTGAGCCCAATACAGGAACAACAATTAACTACCTTAGGACAAAACATTAGAGCTATTGAAATAGACGGCACTTTTGACGATTGTCAAGCCCTAGTGAAACAAGCATTTGCTGATGAAGAACTGAACAAAAAGTTCCGTCTAACCTCGGCTAACTCCATCAATATTTCACGTTTAATTCCTCAAACCTTTTACTATTTCAACGCTTATGCGCAACTAAAAAGAAAAGGATTTAAGGAGGTGATTTTCTCTGTACCTAGCGGAAATTTCGGCAATATTGGTGCTGGATTGTTAGCCTATAAAATGGGCTTGCCTGTAAAGCAATTCATCGCCGCAACAAATGTGAATGATACCGTTCCTCGTTTCTTGGAAACTGGTGTTTACGAAACGAAACCATCAGTACAGACTTATGCTAACGCGATGGATGTTGGTGCGCCAAGTAACTGGGTTCGCATCATGGATTTGTTTTCAGGCGATGCAGATGCGTTGAAAGAAAAAGTAAGCGCTGCTCGTTTTACAGATGAAGAAACTTTTGCTGGTATTAAGAAAATTGATGCAGATTTTGATTACATCGCTTGTCCACATACAGCAATTGCTTATTTAGCCGTAGAAAAATACAGAAATGAAACTGGCTATGATGGTGCTGCTGTTTTCTTATCTACCGCCCATGCTTGTAAGTTCCCAGACATTTTCCCTACTGAACTAGCCGCGAAAATTGAAATTCCAGCTTCGGTAAAGGAATTAGAAGGCAGAGCTAAGCAAGCTGACGAATTAGGTGTAGATTTTGAAGGATTTAAAAGCTGGTTGGAGGAAAAGAACTAATTACACTCACCAACATAAATAGTCCGTCATTTCGACTGGAACGCAGTGCATGGAGAAATCTTTGAAAATGTATTATAAAGTTCAAAGATTTAGCTTCGCTGATTTTCAATTCTCAACTACAGTGGAAATGACGGACTAATTCTATAAAACAATCACGTCTCTCCTCACTCTTGTTACAAATACAGCCAATTGCGGGAACTTTAGTTATTCTTTTCGAAATGTCAGCGAAGTAATAAGATGGCAATTATATCAACATCTGGTCGTTAAATTTTAAAGCCCTAGCCTATTTACCTATATTTGGACGATATATGACCGTTGCCGAAGATTTCTTAGTAAAAGCCGATGAAAAGGCTTTCGATATACCACATCGTAATATTATTAACCACAATATTGGTAAGTACAATGTAGCGGTTGAGCGTGGTTTGTCGAAATTTGAAAATCTGGAGGCATCCAAACGTAAAGCACATGTTGTAAAATGGCGTGTGATGGAAAACTTAGACAAGCTTTTACCAGAGTTTGAATCTAATTTCCAAAAACGTGGCGGCAAGGTAATCTGGGCAAATGACGCCGCCGAAGCTCAAAGGGAAATTCTGCAAATTATTCAACGAGCAGAAGGCAAAAGCGTCATCAAATCTAAATCAATGACTACCGAAGAAATTCATTTGAATGAATTTCTAGAAAAAAATGGCATCGAATCTTTAGAAAGTGACTTGGGCGAGTACATTGTGCAATTGTTAGGGCAAGCACCTTATCATATCGTTACACCTGCCATGCACTTGAGCAAGGAAGATATTGCCAAGCTTTTTAATGAAAAATTTGGTACGCCGATAGATGCGACTCCCGAGCAATTGACCCAAAAGGCTCGTGAATTACTTCGTGATAAGTATTTAAAAGCAGATATCGGAATCACTGGCGGAAACTTTCTAATTGCCGATAGCGGAAGTATTGCACTGACCGAAAACGAAGGCAATGCTAGGTTAACCACTACTTTCCCGAAAATCCACATCGCTATTGTAGGTATAGAGAAACTAATTCCTTCTATTACCGATTTAGATTTATTTTGGCCTTTGCTTTCTAGTCACGGAACTGGACAAAACTTAACAGTTTACAATACTATTTTGAGCGGTCCACGCCAAGCGCATGAAACAGATGGGCCAGAAGAAATGTACGTGATCTTGCTTGATAACGGACGTACGAACTTATTGGCTCAGAAAGACCAACGCCAAGCACTATATTGTATTCGTTGCGGCGCTTGTTTAAATGCTTGTCCTGTTTACAAAAACATCGGCGGACATACCTACAGCACGACTTACAGCGGTCCAATTGGTTCTATCATTACTCCTCATTTTAAAGGGATGAAGGATTTCAAACATTTGAGCTATGCTTCTAGCCTTTGCGGAAAATGTTCTGAAGTATGTCCTGTTAAGATCGATATCCATAAAATGCTATTGCTAAATCGTAGGGATGCAGCAGTAGCAAATGAAAATACAGCTACAGAAAACATTGGTTGGAACCTTTGGAAAAAAGGGATGAAAAAGCGTTCGCTGATGGATTTCTTTGGAGGAAAAATGAAGAATTTCTTTCTAAAAACTTTCTTTAAAAAAGGCTGGGGCAAATACCGCGAAATGCCAGAAGTAGCTCCCAAATCTTTCGCTAAACGCTGGGAAGAACATCAGAAGAAAAAAGAGATAGATTAGGGCTTAGTAAACCTCGCTAGTCGGGATTTGCAATTCCGACTTAGCTAACCATGGATTTATAATCCATTTCAAAAGGCATGTTTATTTACATCCCATCATCAAATTGTAGAATGCCTAAATTAGCTAATCCCAACTACAATTATTATTTTGTAGCTACACTGATATCATTAAACAAATGACTTTTGATTTTAAAGGAAAAGTAGCACTTATAACTGGTGGAGAATCTGGAATTGGTGCTAGCATAGCTGAAGAGTTAGCTCGTCTTGGCTGCAATATCATTATCACCTACTTTACAAACCACAAATTAGCTGAAGAGATCTTAGTCCAGCTGAACAAAAGCGGGCTTAAAAATTTGATAATTAATTGTGATGTTCGAGATGAAAATTCAGTTATCAATTTATTCGATCAAGCAAGAAATACGCTCGGAAAAATAGACTTTCTGATCAATAGCGCTGGCATTAGGAGTTATGACAAGCCTTTAACCAAACTTTCTTTTTCAGAATTTAAAAACACTGTTGAAACTAATCTCTTTGGTGTGTTTCTGTGCTCCAAATATTTCATCAACTAAGATGAGCAATTCAAAGATGGTCGTATAATAAACATCACTTCTATACATCAAGAGGTTGTTAGCCCTGGTAAAACCGATTACTGTGCATCTAAGTTTGGGGTAAAAGGATTAAGCAAAGCTCTTGCCCTAGAAGTTGCTGAAAAAAACATTACCGTAAACTGCATCGCCCCAGGAATGATTCTAACTCCTATGAACGAAAAAGCGATAAATGATTCAGATTATCGTACTGAACAGGAAAAACGCATACCATTACAATATGCAGCTCTTCCTATAGAGATAGCCTACATGGCAATTTTCTTATGTTCGCCTCAAGCCAAATATATCACGGGCACTACTCAAATTATAGATGGAGGATTAAGCCTGAATAGGTCTAAAGGGGCAAAGTAAAAACTGCCCAATGATTCTCAACGACTGATTACAGAATTACTATCTTTACTGTAAACCAATATTAAGCCCATGCAGTTCGACCGTAAGCAAAAAAGCGATTCAGAGTTATTGGAGATTTATAAGCATTTACTTTACCCCCGTCTGGTGGAAGAAAAAATGCTGATTTTATTACGACAAGGTCGAATTGGCAAATGGTTTTCTGGAATTGGCCAAGAAGCTATTGCTGTTGGTAGCACATTAGCAATGCAAAGCGATGAATACATCTTACCAATGCATCGGAATCTCGGCGTTTTTACTACACGAGACATTCCACTTAAAAAGCTAATGGCACAATGGCAGGGCAAATTAACAGGTTTTACCAAAGGTAGAGACAGGTCTTTTCATTTTGGAACGCAGGAATATAAAATCATTGGAATGATTTCCCATTTAGGGCCTCAAATGGCCTTAGCCGATGGAATTGCCTTAGCAGATCTCATTGCCGAAAAACCAAAAGCAACTTTAGTTTTTACTGGAGAAGGCGCTACTAGTGAAGGTGATTTTCACGAAGCAATCAACGTGGCCTCTGTTTGGAACCTACCCGTGATTTTCTTGATCGAGAACAACGGTTACGGCCTCTCCACTCCTATCAATGAGCAATTTAATTGCAAGCATTTGGTAGATAAAGCTATTGGATACGGTATAGAAGGTGTTCAATTAGATGGCAACAACATTTTAGAGGTTTATGATAGATTACATGAGCTTGCAGAAGATATCCGCCAAAATCCAAGACCTATATTGGTAGAATGTTTAACGTTCAGAATGCGTGGTCATGAGGAAGCTTCGGGCACAAAATATGTTCTCTCACATTTGTTTGATGAATGGTCGCAGAAAGATCCAGTTAAAAACTTCGAAGATTATCTATTAGACGAAAACATCTTAACTGAGCAGTTAATTTCTGGAATCAGGATTACTTTCAAAAAACAGATTGACAGTGAAATTGAAGCGGCATTTTTAGAACCAGAACCGCAAGCTAACGCCGAGCAAGAATTGAATGACATGTATTATCCTTATGACGAGGCTTCAATTGCTCCAACTACTGATTCTAGTGAGAAAAGATATTTAGATGCCATCACAGATGGTTTAAGAGTAGCTATGCAGCGCCATCAGAATTTGGTACTGATGGGACAAGATATTGCAGAATATGGTGGTGCCTTTAAAATTACAGATGGTTTTGTCGCGGAATTTGGTAAAGCCATAGTTCGTAATACGCCCATTTGTGAATCCGCTATTGTGGGTGCTGGTTTAGGTCTTTCTATTAATGGCTACAAATCAGTAATAGAAATGCAATTTGCTGATTTTGTGAGCGTAGGTTTCAACCAAATCGTGAATAATTTGGCCAAAACACATTATCGTTGGGGCGAGAAAGCAGATGTGGTAGTGCGAATGCCCACAGGTGCAGGAACTGGTGCAGGACCTTTCCATTCGCAGAGCAATGAAGCTTGGTTCACTAAAACTCCAGGCTTAAAAATAGTTTATCCCGCTTTTCCTTATGATGCTAAAGGCTTATTGTTATCTGCCATCGAAGATCCAAATCCAATAATCTATTTCGAGCATAAATATTTATATCGCAACTTAACAGGTTTAGTACCCGAAGGATTTTACACCATAGAAATTGGTAAAGCAAATACACTAATGCATGGCGAACAAATCACCATCATCACCTATGGTTTAGGTGTACATTGGGCTTTAGACTACCTTAAATTACACCCAGAAATTTCTGCCACACTAATAGATTTGGTAAGCCTTCAACCTTGGGATAAAGAAACAGTGAAGGCAGCAGTAAAAGCTACAGGAAGGGTTTTGATATTACATGAAGATACTTTAACAGGAGGTTTCGGTTCCGAAATTTCTGCATGGATCAACGAAAATTGCTTTGAATACCTAGATGCTCCAGTAATGCGATGTGCGAGTTTAGACACCGCCATTCCAATGAGTAAAGTCTTAGAAGATGATTTTTTAGCAAAGGCTAGATTGGAAGAAACCATCAATAAGTTGTTAGCTTATTAAGTACCTTTTTAAGCACAAGCAAGAATAAAATCTTTTTTGGAAGATAAAAGGTCCATCAAGCCCACAAAATTTGAAAACAGAGAGCGTTAATCAAATGATGGGGCTTTAAAGTTTAAGCGTGAGAGCGCCTACGAGCGTTTATTTAAATGACGGACCTTAATTGTTGCTGCAAAATTATTCATTTACAGCGCTTAACGAGAAAATGTGACTTTTTTTCCCATTTTCTCTATTAATGAAGTTGTATCTTTAGTTGATTTACTACAAAAACGCTTTTATGAATGTTGGTAAAATCTTAAGGAAACTTCGAAAATTAAAGGGGGTTACACAGGAAAATATTGCTACTTTTTTAAATTTGGAACGAACTAGTTATGCCAAGTTAGAAAAGGATAAAACTATGTTACGACTTGATACGGCTAAACTAATTGCGGTTTTCTACGGCTTTGAGTTACACTATCTTATTCTGTGTATGGAGTACGACCAATACGTAAATAATGCCACTACCCTTAGGTTAATCAAAGCTCAAAAAGAAAAAGAAGAACTGTTTGAAAAACAGGAAGCTCACTCAGCATGAACTTCGGCCAGTGGATTAAATAGATAAATTTTTCCGTTATCTAAACAAGCGCAACGATAACGCTTTCTAATTCTCTCTCCTTTTTGAAATTTTCTTCCATCCTTTAAAGTGAATATAGCATTTAATGGCAATTGCTCTACGTGTACGGTTTCTTCCTGCTGGTCGTATTTTTTTAACGCTCTTGCCAAACGCAAATCGGTACAGCTAGAAGCGGCTGGATTATCTAAATAAGCTACTATACTTTGATTTACATCAGGAGGAAAAACCTCTAAATCGAAAAAAGGCTTCATCATACGCTTGAAATTATTCTTCCACTCGCTACCGTGAGGCTTCACCTTATTTTTATGGTCATTCCAAGTTAGCAAATGTGCAAACTCATGTACTGTAGTTACTAAAAAGGCATAAGGATTTAAATCGTTGTTAACGGATATTTTGTGCCCTTTTTCTTTAAATGGATGTCGATAATCACCAAGTTTAGTACTCCTATTTTTCGAAATCTTAAACTCACATTGAAAATAATCTATCCACTTAGCAATAATAGGGGCCGCCAGTGGAGGCATATATTGCGCTAGTACTTCTTTCTTATCCAATGATTTAGACATCACCCAAATTTACAATTTTAGATTGACGAATTACGGTAGCAAATCACCTCCAATCAGGTTTTGGTTTTCTTACTTCAACAACTGATAAGCAATTAACGCCGCAACATAGGCCATTACCGTCATGTAAACCAATTGTATTACTGGCCATTTCCATGATTTCGTTTCTCTGTAAACAATGGCAACCGTACTCATACATTGCATAGCAAAAGCATAAAATAGCATCAAAGAAAAAGCAGCGGCAAAGGTAAATATTGGCAAACCTGTTTGTGGATCTTTCGCTGCGGCAATTTTATCCCTTAACCTCAATTCTCCATTTTCATCATCTACGCCCTCTACACTATAAATGGTAGCCATGGTACCCACAAAAGCTTCACGGGCAGCAAAAGAGGTAATCAACGCGATGCCAATTTTCCAATCGTACCCCAACGGTTTAATAGCAGGCTCTATAGTTTTACCAATAATACCTGCATAAGAATTTTCTAACTTCTCTGCCGACCTATCTCTTTCCAAAGAAGCCAACTGAACTGTATCAGTAGAGGTAGCCTCTATCGTATCATATTTCTTATCAATTGCTTCAAAACGAGAACTCGGACCATAAGTAGACATCACCCATAAAATGATAGAAATGGCAATAATCACCTTACCAGCTTCAATCACGAAGGTTTTAGATTTTTCATACATCGTATACACTACATTTTTCCAACGTGGCATACGATATACTGGCAATTCCATAATAAAATAGGAACGCTCTTTTGCTTTGATGATGAATTTGAAAATTAAGGCGACCAACACAGCAGCAACAATGCTAATTAAATACATCGCCATCAATGTTAAACCTTGAAGATTAAATATACCTAAAAACTTTTCATCGGGCACTACCAACGAAATCAATAAAGTATAAACAGGCAACCTGGCAGAGCAACTTACCAAAGGCGTTACCATAATAGTGATGATACGATCCTTCCAGCTTTCGATATTTCTGGCACTCATGATAGAAGGCACTGCACAGGCAATACCGCCAATCATTGGCACCACAGATTTACCACTTAAACCAAACTTACGCATGATTTTATCCATCATGAAAGTCACACGAGCCATGTAGCCTGTATCTTCCAAAATGGAAATTAATGCAAATAGAATAGCAATCTGCGGAATAAAAATCACTATTCCTCCCAAACCAGCAACTACACCATCTAACAATAAATCGGTAAATACGCCAGCTGGCAAGTATTCATGTCCCCATTCGGTTAAAGTTGCAAACGAGCCTTCAATTAAATCCATTGGCACAGAAGACCAAGAAAAAATTGCGTTGAAAATGAAAAATAGAATGAAAATAAAAATGATAAAGCCCCAAATTTTGTGGGTTAGTATCGAATCTAATTTATCTGTTAAAGTGAATTTCTTTGCAGCTCCCGTATCTGTAACTACATCGGTTAAAACCTTGCTCAAATGTTTATATCTGGCAACCGTTTCTTCGCCTTGTAATTTTACGGTATCGAAACCATTTCCTATTTCAACAGCTTCAATTTCTTCTTGCTCTTTCTCGGTAAAGAATGCTAAATGTTCATGCTGATGTAGCACTTGCAAAGCATAATAATCGTTATCTGTTCCTATTTTTTGCTTAATGGCTTCAACAGCTGCTGGAGCAAAATCTTTAGTGGTAATACTGCTAGTCTGGGTGGCAATGCTAGTAGTTTGAGCAATGGCCTGCTTCAACTCCGCTAATCCTTCTCCTTTTCTTGCGGAGATATTTACCACTTGCACACCTAAGCGCTCAGCCAATTTATCTGTATCTATGTTGATGCCTTCTTTTTTAGCCATATCGGCCATGTTAAGCACCAATAGCATCGGAATACCTAAATCGGCAACTTGCGAGAACAACAATAAATTACGGCGCAAATTGGTAGAGTCAGCCACCAACACAATCATATCTGGATGACTGGAATTACTTTTATCTGCTAAAACCTGAAAAACAATACTTTCATCTTTACTTTTAGGATAAAGACTATAAGTTCCTGGAAGGTCAATAATTTCGGCAGTTTTACCTGTTGGCAATTTACTATATCCCGTTTTTTTATCAACGGTAATACCCGGAAAGTTTCCAATTTTTTGATTTAATCCGGTTAGGAGATTAAATAGGGTAGATTTTCCGGTATTCGGATTCCCAACTAATGCTACTTTTAAATCAGCCAAAATACTATTGAATTATAATTACCGCCGCTTCGGTTTTACGTAAACAAAGTTGATATCCTGCTACACGAATAGCGATTGGATCTCCAAGCGGCGCACATCTTTCTACTTCTACCACTTCGCCAGGAAGGCATCCCATCTCCATCAATTTTACCGCCATTTCTGGGTCGGTAAATGAAACGATAGTACCTTTTTGACCAGGATTTAATTCAGAAAGTGTCATACAAAAATCTTTTATCTAAAGGCTGAAAACAATGATTTTCATGCCCATTAAAACTGTCGCAAGTTAGCCCTTATTTATATCAAATACAAATAAGGGAGTGTAACAATAAGGTAAAAGGATAGTCAACAAACCGATTTTAACATCTTGTCTACAAAAGCAATTTTATATACATTTGCAACTGTAAGACAAACACTTATGAATATTATCAAAAAATTAGCGATCTCTTCTCTGCTTTCTACTGTACTTTTAGGTTCCGCAGCCTGTAAAAAAGGAAAATTGGTAACCGATGTTAAATTTTTGGGACACAAAGGTGCCGGCGGAAATTACTTCAACAAGGTTCACATGGAGAACACTATACCTTCATTTGCCCAAGCAATAGAAACTTTAGATGGCGTAGAAACAGATGTAGCGATGAGCTTAGACGGCACTATCTGGATGTATCACAACCAAGATGTTAACGACTATGCTTGTGATGAAAAACCAAGTCGTTTTATTCCAGCAATGCATGATAATGAACTGGAAAAAGTAATGCTTTGCTATGAGGGTAAAAGAGATAGAATGTATAGATTTTCTGAACTGGTAAAATTTTGGGAAAGCAAAGGAAGGAGTTTTTATATCTCACTAGATGTGAAACCTACCTTTCCTGCTTGGGTATTCAGTCTAGCTGGAGGCAGATCTGTTTATTACGATCGCTTTGCGGAAAGCCTTTCTAAATTATTTACTTCTCCGGATGGAACAGAAAATATATTCTTAGAATTTGATAACACCCGTTTTCTCAGTCAGGTTAAGCTGTACGAAGAAACAAAAAAAATGATCCGTTTTTACACTGGAGATGGAGGCATGGAAAACCACATCAGCATTGCATTAGCGAGGGATTATGATGGCGTAAGTGTTGAAGCTATTAAGGCTACAGCAGAAGAGGTTCAAAAAGCGAAAGCAGCAGGATTAAAAGTTCAATTATGGACACCTTACTTTAGAGATGAACTAAGACCAGTAGTAGAGAAAAATCCAGATTTCATACACACCGATAATATTCACGCGAAGAAAGCATTGAATATTGCCAGATAAAAAGAAAGGAAGCTGATGTCAGCTTCCTTTCTTTTTTTATAATATTTAAAGTCTACATTCTTCCAGGACCACCCATTCTGAAGTTTCCTTGTCCCCTACCTTGTTGTTGGTTTGGCATTTGCATACCTGCAATGCTACTTAACGAATAAGTGAACGAGAACATAAAGTAACGTTTCAATACATTGAAATTTCTGTCTACGATCTCGTTTGCATTCGCAGTACGAATAACACCCGTGTTATCATTAAACAAATCATTTACCGATAGCTTAAAAGTGCCTTTATTTTTAAAGAACTGACGACTGATGTATGCATTTACCTGCGTATAATCTGCATTAGCTGGTCCTCTACCTGTTAAACTATTATAAGTAACATCGGTTTGTAAACGGATATTTCCAGGGAACATGTAGCTGATATCAATATTAGGCGACAAAGTATAGAAGTTAGTTGTTTGGCCGATAGTATAAGTACCATGATCCCATCTTCCTGAAACACCTGCGATTAGATCTAATTTATCCAAATTAGACACCAATTTATAACCATTTCTTAGTCCAATATTTTTAGTCACATTTTCTTGACCAGCAGTAATATTAGTTCCTTGACTAGCAGACAATCCTCCGTCTATTTGAAGGTTTAACTTGTTACCTTTAATAATTGGCAAACCTAAATTACCGAAAATATTTGCGCTATAATTTCCTTTTACGTTTACGAAACCATTTTCAATCTTTCCAAAATCTTCTGATGTTTGATCTGTAATTATTCGCTGTGTATTTCCAAAATCGTTAAAAGTTTGCGTAATAAATGCCCCTAAAAACAACGTACGGTAACTTGCGAAATCAAAGTTATTATAGAAAATTCTCAAGTTATTTGAGAAAGAAGGCTTCAGATTAGGGTTACCCAATGGCACACTTCTAGTATTTGTATTGTCTCTTACTGGCTGAATTTGATCTATGCTAGGTTGATTTGTCCTACCATCGTAACGAATGTTTAAACGTTTGGTATTGCTAAAGTTATACCTAAATTGTGCCGTCGGCGTAATATTTATAAAGTTTTGCTTAAGAGAAATACCTGTAGTTAGATTATCATTTACACGATTAGTATGAAGTGCTGCAAGCCCAACATTCCAATTGTACTTTTTCTCATTCTTATTAAAGCTAAAACCTAAAGCATTGGTTAAAGTTGTATTTTCGAATTCGTTACTATAATCAATATTTACAATATCATATTGTTGGGTTACATTATTGAAATCGTAAACAAAACGCTCTCTATTGTCCTTAGCGTAACCATTTTGATAGTTCAACTCTAAGCTTAAAGTTTTAGATAAAGGCTCGGTATAAACCAACCTAGCTGTATTACTAAATGAGCTTACTTTGTTGTCATTTAATTGATCTAGATTTTCAGTTTTAATCCCAGACGGAGCAGTTAATGTCCACGGATTCTTGTTAAAGTTATTGGCATCGCTATCGTTGATATTAGTGTTAATATTTAATGATAACGTACGTCCTCTACGCAAAAACTTTCTTCTCAACAACAAATTGTTACTTATAGATGGCGCTGTAGAGCCAGAAATAGAACTCTGAGAACCTACTTCCTTTCCTGCTACCGTATTTTGCTCGTAATTTTTTAAGCTATTTCCAGAATTATCAGTGTAAGAGATATTAGGCTGAATTCTAATTGATGTAGCAGAATCCAACTTGGTGTCAATCATGAAATTTAAACGGTGATTTAACCGTTTGGTAGTGCTTTCTGTATTATCAAAACTACTTGCTACATCATTTCCAATAAAACTCTGAGAGTTCGTTGTACTGGTATTAAACAAAGATGTTTTGTTGAAGAAATAACTTCCATTAAACTGAGTTCCGTCATCGTAAGTATCTGCAAAATCAATACCGGCAGCACTTGTTGTGGTAATACCTTGCTGTTGCTGTCCACCACCTGCACCTCCAAACATCTGACCACGACCACCACCGCCGCCGCCAACACCACCACCAAAATTCTGTTTGTTAACGTTGTTAAACTGACCGATTAAGGAAATTCTTTGCGCATTATCAAAACGGTTAAGGTTAATGTTAACGTCATGACGCTCATCGGTACCGTAACCTACCGTACTATTTCCAATGTAGCCTTTGTTTTTAACGCCATTTTTGGTTACGATGTTTAAGATTTTCTCACGGTTACCATCATCAACTCCCGAGAATTTAGATTGTTCAGACATGTCGTCGATAATCTGAATTTTATCTACCATATCAGCAGGTAAATTTCTGGTAGCTAATAGGGGGTCATTACCCATAAAATCTTTCCCATCTACTCTTACCCTTTTGATCGTTTCTCCTTGTGTAGTTACTGTTCCATCTTTAGAAACCTCTACGCCTGGCACTTTCTTCAAAAGATCCTCTACTACTGAGTTTTCTTTAACTTTTAAAGTAGAGGCATTAATTTCTAAGGTATCTTTTTTAACTACAACTGGAGGTGTTTCACCCTTAATCTCTACACCTTTAAGCGTAACTCCAGTATCTTCCATTAAAAGTTCACCAAAGTTGATGCTTGGTTTAGCGGCCGTTAGTTCGAAATCCCTATTGATCGTTTTCAAACCGAGGTATGCTACATACAATCTGTACTTACCTAGGGCAATATTATTAACAGAAAAAGATCCATTGGCGTTACTAGAGGCAGCACCTACCACGCTAGAATCTGCAGCTAGCTTTTTAATAGCAATAGAAGCGTAATCTATAGGTTGTTTATCTTTCTGATTCAGCACTTTCCCACTCACAGTTCCCTGTGTCTGTGCAAAAGCAACAACATTAGCTATGCAAAGCATGGCCAACAATAAAAATCTTTGTAAATGTTTGTTCATTCTAAGTTTTAAAATATTTTTTTGAATTACCTAATCAGACTACTCGAAGCCAGAAAGGTTTGTTGAGAAATATTAAAAGTGCAGTAACATTTTAAATACAACTAACTTTATCGTTACAAAGTTTTATTGACAACAAATTAAGGTTGATGTTTGAAGCTTAATTAGTTGCTTTTATGGCTGTAATAAGAGACTTTAGGGCATTTACAGCTGGGTTTAAAAATGCTGCAAGATTGTAGCACCAAAAAAAGAAAAAAAATCAATAATAGATTAAACCTTGTTTTCATTGTAATTTGATAAATGTAAAAGTACATAGCTAAATACCCCCATTAGGCACCCAATGATATCACATGCGAAATCCCACCACTCTGCAGAACGATAGGTAAAAACTTTCCATTGCAACAATTCTATGCCACCGCCAACAACTACCGAAATCATGATGATCTTAAAGATCGTAAGAGAGCGAAAACTATAATTGTGCTGATATTTAATTTTTCCGTAGAATAACAGAATAGTAAGCACATAGAAGAAAATTAGATGCGCTAATTTATCGAAGCCACTAAAGAAAAATCCAGAACTGCTTTTACTAGCACTGGATAAATCAACATTACAAAGCACTAAAGTAATTACTGCCCATAATATGGCCCAGCGTTGGTACTTTAGTGCTTTGAACTGGGCCATATTATGCGCCTATTAAAGCTTTATAATCGTCTGCACTCAATAATGCATCTACATCACTAGCGTTAGCCAAGGTAACTTTAACCATCCATCCTTCACCGTAAGGATCAGAGTTTACCAATTCTGGATTATCGTTCAAAGCTGAATTAAATTCGCTTACAGTACCAGCAACTGGCATAAAAAGATCTGAAACGGTTTTTACAGCTTCTACTGTACCGAATACTTCTTCTGCTGCTACTTCAGAGCCTACGGTATTGATATCGATATAAACAATATCTCCTAGCTCTCTCTGTGCAAAATCAGTGATACCGATAGTAGCTTCGTTACCCGATACTGATACCCATTCGTGATCTTTTGTGTACTTCAATTCTGATGGAAAGTTCATTTTTATATGATTAAGTTTATTTGTTGTTGAATGAATTCTACTGCCAAAGTTAATGATTTTTGTTGGGGCGGGAAATTTTGTATGGGCGAAAAAAAATTCGCCCATGTTATCATTAATTCAATGTTGCTCTTAGGCTAAATCCAAAGTTGCTGAACGAGGTATTAAATGACTGTGAAGTATAAGGTTTTGTGATATTCGAATCGTAAAACAAACGCACATTAAAACGTTGATTAAGCACGTAATCTACGCTTGGACGTAAAGTAATATTTTTAGCTCCCGAAGAAACTTCTGCCTCAGTAATATCAGCTCTATAAATCACAGTTTTATTATCTCTTACCGATACATCTAATTTAAAGTCCATGTTGTTATCCATTTTCATTTGCTTAAACAAACCGAATGGGAACCTAAATTTTGTAGTGCGATAACCCAGACCGAATACGATGTTATTCTCAGAAAGGTGCGCCAGTTGGCTATTTGCCAAACTTAGTCCCAGCAATCTGGTTTTGTTGATTTCGAAGTTGAGGGTCATGTTGTTTTTCAAACGAGTATCTATCCCAACCAATGGCGCAAATTGTTCGGCTATGCTTACCTGTCCAAATTGATACATTGGCAAGAAATTGCCATTAACATCTGTACTGTAGGCCGCCCCGTTTCTCTCTTCGTATCTCAGCAAACTATTAAATCCGCCAATGCTGTACATAGAACGATAACCATGTCTTACACTCAATTCAGAAAAGCGATCTGCAATAAACGGATATTTAGTTAATCCAGAATAGGTTAAACGCCAGTTGGGCAAAGGTATTTTAGGCATACTGTTTAAACTCGATGAATTGGCATCTTTACCTTTATATGCGGCAAGAAATGCCAACACAACTACATCTTGCGAACTTTTATCGTAACCAGCTGCATAACCGCCAAGAACGCCGCCAGAATTAGGGTTTAAAGCACCTAAGCGTCGTGAAATTACCGACCTGTTATTCATGAATTCCGTGAACACGCTAGACAATGTACTACCGCTTTTATCTCTAAACGCAGTGCCAAAAGTAATCGTAGAAATGGAATAATCACCGGTTGTATTCGGGCTTAAGTTCGTAAAACTTTCCGATTGGTTATCGTATTTAAAATTGGTAGAGTAATTTAACGTACGGTTTTTATTTGCCGTTAAGGTTACTTTCAAATCTTTTAGCGGCTCTATGGTACTGGTTAATTGGAAATCTTCACGAAGCGTATTTACGTATAATTGCATTTGTTCTTCATCCCTTGTAATCCAACCGTTATTAACCGCCATTAACCTAATGTCTCGTTGACTACCAAATACAAAACCAAGACCTGGAGCTCCAGTAACATCGTCAATTCCAAAAAATCTAGTTTTAGGCAAATATCCTGGCAAGAAAGTACCAGTAGTTTGCGTAAAGGCCACGTTGATATTTTTAACACTCGTTAATAAGCCAACCATGAAATTAGAAAACTTGAAGGTCGTATCCCTATTATTTAGTTTTCGTCTTACAAAACCAAACTTGTTATACAACGAGGTCATATTTAAGGTAGGGTTGATTTGGATAGTTTTTGAGTTTTGAATGGTATTCCCCAAATCAATTTCTGGATTATTGATTGTCGCCAAGGCTTCGGTTTGCCATGTAAAAGTAGTACCATAAGTAGTAGCTAAGGCTACCCAGTCCAAACCTGGAATTTTATTTATAGGCCAATTATATCTTACGTTAAGACTATGGTTATAATCGGTTGTACGTCCCAAGCTTTTCAAATTATTCCACAAAATCTCTCTTTTGATCCCTTCTATTTTCCCTTCTGGCTCATCAATGATAGAATAGTTGGTCGCATCAAAATCTAAACTCAGCGATTTGGTCAGATCCCAAGCAATACCATACACTCTCGTTACCTGAAAATTCTTGTTAAATGTTGTATTAATAGGAATCGGATTATTAGGGTCATTATTTCTCAATGTATTCTCCGCATAAAAACGATCAAAGTCTATTCTAAAGTTGATCGAATTCGGCAATAATGAAAAATTGAAATCTTTCAAGAGCTTTAAAGTATTCGACTTAATTATCTTATCGAACGGCTGATAATTTTTTGAGTTGTAGCTATAATTGTAAGCTAAAGAGGCTTTATAAGTATTTTGTATCGTTACTTCGTTAATAAAATCACGATGTGATAATTTACTTTGTGCATAGGATACGTTAAAGTTCTCAATATCCCACAACCTCACTTTCGCATCTTCGCTTACACGGTCTTTGCGCACATTAGTAAATGCCAAGCTACTACGGGTAGTATAATCTTGTGCAAAGTTCAAGATAGAATCTCGCTGTGCTTTCGTAGAAATCTCCAGCGCTTTTGACAGCTCAATATCTGGAGTACGTGGGTCAAATTGAGGTGTAGCTACTTGTTTAGAATAACTCACGAACATTGGAATTTTAACGCCACTTTTTTGAGGTAAGAACTTACCCAATTCCATATTCGAAGAGATATCAAAGGCTACATTATCGGCTCTGCTACGCTCACTTACTTTACTATCAATAGAACCAAAACCAATAGTTGATTTAGTTCCAGAAACATTGACATCAGCAAAATCAGCCAATTTCATGCTCATTCTTCCAGTAGCCGCCCAACCGCCGCGTTCATCAAATTCAGTTAAGCGTAATTCGTTAAACCATGCCTGTGCGGATTTCTCCATTCCATCATCATTAGCTGGCGAACCGATCGCTCCTTGCAATGGATTTTTTATACCAAGCATATACACCCTCACTTTACTCATATCTGGCTGACCTTTTACGATGATCGTATTTAATCCGTCGCTATAAATAAAAGGCTCATTAATTGGCCATGGAGTAGCTCCTCTACGGGTATTGTTACGGGCAATCTTAGCTTTCTGGAACAACTCAAGCTCAATTACCATTTTGTTTTCCTCTGGCCAAATAGCATAAGGGTCACTTGTGCCTACATTAGTAACTCTTAATGGTTGATTGTACTCGTAATAGTTATCATTGTTATCCGTTCCAACCCTTAAAAAGGCACTAAGTTCATTATTTTCTAAAGGGAAATTTTCTAACGCCTCTAAATGGACATACATTTCCAATTTCTTATAAGATCGGAAATCGTTAATAGCCGTTTTAAACGCTGCTCTCCCGTAACCGTCTTTCAATCCTTTGACAATTAATGATAAAGATTGTTCATTTTGACGGGTATCACCTCTGTAATTACTGAAATCACGCTCCCTTTCAATGCCTGGAGGCACTACGTAAGGAATGGGCACTCTTCTACCGTTTTCTTCGATATTTACCGTTCCCAATTCCAATACAGAATTATCTGCAGGCGGAGCTAACCCTAAATTTGGATCTGCAATAACTTTACCGCTTTCGTTTTTAGCGTTGTACTGTCTCCATTCACCACGCACAAACTGAATTTTTGCAAACCTTAAAACCGTAGTATCTGCAAATTCTGTCATATACATTCTTACAAAACGGATAGATTTGAAATCTTGAATACCGCCTTTTGGCAATCCTTCATATTGAGCCAAAGGAACTCGTATTTGGTACCAAGTTGCATTTTGGGTTTGCCCATTAGCTAATTTAACAGCAGATACCACTTTATCAGTTACAAATCCTCTGCCTACTTCTAAATCTCCAGGGCGGATAGATATTTTATATTCATAATATTCATCCGACTGGGTCATGTTGTTATCACGATTAATATCTTCACCATCTGGCAATGCAGTAGAAGCAGAATTTTCTAATCCCAGTTCTTGTTGAGATTGCTGTGACGTTTTCGAGTTCCCTTCTAAGCCGTTAAAATTCATGTAACGCTTCAAAATTCCGGCATTCTCCTGATCTAAATTACTTCCTCGGAAATAAGAATAATCATCTGATGCAGGATCGTTATCAAATGCCGCAGCAGCCGCAGGATTTAATATTGCTTTAATTTGAGCAATGTTTGGAGCAAAAGATTGATATGTACGTTCATTTGCATTAGACAAACCATCCAAACCAACGTCTTGTGCTCTTCTTACATTAGGGTCATTATCAAACACCTGTACTACGGGCTGCAACTTCGCTACCCTACCCCATGTGGTTTCATCATATTTACTTGCATCATCTCCAGCTGGCAAACCGTTTTCAATCGACTTACGTCCATCTTTTAAGATATCTTCCGAGATATTACCGATGTTGAAATATAAATCTCCCCCTTGTGAACCTGGTTTGTTCATAAAAGGATCCATTACCCATAGCTCGATATATTCGATATTTTGTGCTTCAAAATCATTCACATCTACTCGTCGCATTAAGCCACCCCATCTGCTTCTTGGATTCTGTAGCGTTCCATCTGGATTAAAGCCCGTTGTAGTAAAGTTATAAGGTCCTCTTAAAGTTGGATAATAGGCCAGATCTAACGTTTGTAAAGTAACTGCCTGCCCCGTACTGATTTGCTTAAATGGAAAAACCTCTGTTTCTAGAATCTCTCTTACATAATGGTTAGAAAGCTCGTTTTTATTATTAGTTAAATTGGTTGGCAACTGTCCCTGTCCACCTCTTCCATAGAAAATAGGATCGATATTGTAAAAAGCGATTTTAGCACGATTAAAACCATAACGTAAATCGTCATTAAAAAGATGTTCTGGAAACATTTGCGGTGTACCAGAAATTTGCCAAGCAATAGCACTTTTTAAATCGATGACAGAACGAGAAGCTTCAAAGTCATCGAGATAACTTGACCCGCCTTTGCTACCTCCCATATTTAATGCTGAAGGATGCCCCGGAACTAACTTTGCATATTCTCCGTAAAAGGTAATGTTAGATTTCTCTTTAGTGGAGATAAAAGGCAGCTTATCCACCATCTTAGTTAAGAATCTAGATGAGGAGGTATAATTCACATCCATTCCCCAAATGGAGTTAGATATTGGTTCTTCCCCAAAATTAACTTTCGGTGTAATTGGTCGTTCGGTAAGGTTCATAAAAGTACCACCGATATTCAGTTTATTGTTTACCCGATAATCTCCACGAACACCAAATAAGGAGCGTTGCTGAAGACCAAAAAGTTCATTATTTTCTGTAGAAATACGGATAGACTGCCCAGAACTTAGCAATGCCGTATTCAATATTTTCACTCTTCCACTCATGTAATCTACAGTATAGTCGTTGCCTTCCATTAAAGGAATACTACCCATAAATACTTTCACAGAACCTTCGGGTACGTTGATAGAATTTAAACTAAACTCTGAAGATATTTCTGACTGATAATGTCCTTTGATGATGTATCTATCTTTCTCCGTGAAATTTTGCTGCGCAACTACCTTAGTAGAATCATACAACTGCCTATATCCATATTTCTCTCTTAAATCTCTACCTGTTGCATCAATTTCACCGAGATTAAACTGCTCTGCCAAGCTTTCACCAAACGGCTCTACAAAAGGAAAAATAATACGCCCATTTTGTGGATCTATCGTAACGTAACCGCTGATAGTATTGCTTAAAGAAGTTGCCGAAGTACCTGTGCCAAAACTCGGATTATTTGTAGTACCGATGTTGCTTTGAGAAGAAGCGAACGGACTATTTTGTGCTTCAAAATCGAAAACACCATCCGGCTTAGCTTCCTTTTGAGGGTTTAAACGATCTAAACCAACTGCATTAATCCAAATTTTATTTATTGTATTAACTCCTTCAGTAATTACCGCTCGCTCCACACCAGCTGTTTCATCCAACCTAAAAATATCTAGCTTGAAATTTTGATTACTAATCTGATAACCACCTATATTATAGATGTTTTTCATCATCAAATCCCAAATCGGAAGATTCGGCTTGGTGGTTTCGTTCTTAAGTAATTTTGTATATAATACGTTGGGCGTAGCTTGATTAAAAGGGACGTCGGTAGAAAACTCTCCTACTTGATATTCTGTACCATTTTCGGTGTATCGATACGCTACAGCGAGCAGTTCATCTGTATTTAGGTTTACATTTAATGAGATATAACCCAATTGAGGATGTATCGTAAACTCACGATCGGTTAACTTACGAGCATAGGTAATCTTAGCAAAGTTATCCGTAGCGGGAACACTTGGGTTATTTCTGAAAAAATCTAGTATCGCATTTTTATTAGACTCTCTTGCTTCTGGCAAGTTATTAATAAGCGTGAGTAGATTATTGGAGCGCTGAGGAAAATCTGTGTTGAAAAATGCAGCTGGTTGTAGCGAAGTCCCACCAGTAATTTGCCCCCCAGTTGCTGTAGAGTTATACGGCGTATTTTCTCCCAAATCAGCAAAGCCAACTACATCCCTTGAGTCGGAGGTATTACCCGTTTTATTCGTTACCCAAACTTCAATTTTTGTAATATTTACAGCAGACCTAATTACGGGAGCGGTTCTTAAAGCTTCGTTATACTTATTTCTAAAATATTGTGCTAAGAAGTAGTGTTTGTTGGCTTCGTACTCGCTGCCACTAATACGGTAATCACTTTGTTGTGCTCCGTTGCTAATTTCTATTTGCTTAGATTGAGATTTTTGCTGCGTGAAAACGGTAGTTAAACCCAACTTGCCAAATTGCAACTGCGTTTTAATACCAAATAAGGCTTGTGTACCAGTAATTAATGAAGTATTTAAAGGCAAGCTAACATTACCTGCTTCTATCTTTTTAATGATATCATCTGGTCCGCCGGTATAATCTAATTTAATTTGATTTTCAAAATCGAACTGTGCTTCGGTATTGTAGTTCATTTTGATCTTCATCTTTGTACCGATGTTACCCACCACGTCCATTTGGATACGTTGTGTAAAATCAAAATTACTCTGCACCCTTTGACGTTCGTTGAAAAGCGGATTTTCGTTTTTATTTACACGACCTAAAAAGGTAAGTTCTGCTTCACCACTTGGCTGAATATCAATGGTAGTGCCCCCAAAAATCTTTTCAAAAACACGGCTATTAATTTTTACTTCTGGAATAACGCCAGTTTTACGAATATCATCTATCTCTTGGTTAGAGAATAAACGCCAATTTTCACGTTTAATATCGCTATTAACTAAACGTAAATATTGTTCTACAGTTAAGTATTGAGGTGGAGAATAAAGTTTCTCACCAATACGTTCTGTAATGATATAACGGTTATTATTGGCATCGTACTCTACTTCTCGCTTAATGTTTTCGGGAAGCTTAAAAAATGGATTGCTGTAAGTACGCAAGCCCATCCATTGTTTTTCCTTTAGATTAAATGTATTTTTTGCAGAGTCTATCCTAGCTCCTGCACTGTTTATCTGTGAGAACGATTTTTGGCCCACGCATAGGCCTACCAATAAAACAAAATAGGTAAGTTTGTTTGTCAATCTGGTTTATTTATAAATTCTTCAAAGCTTGTTTGATCATTTGCTCGACAGTTAACTCACTATCAGCTCTTTTAATCACATTTTCCAATGCTTTTTCTGCCACCTGTTTGCCAAAGCCAAGCATGATCAAAGCAGATAACGCTTCATCTTTAATTGTATTGTGGATAGGCATAGAAATTAATGATTCTATACCTTCTTTTTTCAATTTATCTTGTAGCTCTAGCACAATACGTTGTGCAGATTTAGCACCTATTCCTTTTATTTTTTGTATCAATGCCACATCGGCACTAACAATAGCTTGTTGTATTTCTGCTGGAGTGATAGAAGAGAGCATCATTCGGCAGGTAGTTGGGCCAATACCCGAAACTGAAATCAAATGAAGAAACAATTTGCGTTCTCCCTCGTCAACAAAACCATATAGCGTGTGTGCATCTTCTTTTACATGCAACCACGTATAGACCTTGCATCGCTCTGCGCTACCCAATGCAGCGTAGGTATTTAACGATATATTGATGTGATAACCAACACCGCCTGCTTCTACAACAATATAGGTTGGACATTTAAACGTCAGTTTCCCATCAATATATGCGTACATAGTTGTTCTAAGTTAAAATTAAAAAGCTAAAGGTAATAAACAATTAGCTTTTTAACTTTCTTAAACTCAGAAATTCAACACTTAAAAGTGTTAAACTATTTCTTTTTAAACAGACCCTTTTTTTTCGGTTCCGCTTCTTCTTCCTTTGCCTGTACATCTAGTACCGCAATAGTTACCATATTCACAATTTCTCTTACCGAACTACCCAACTGCACAATGTGAACTGGTTTTTTAAGTCCCAGTAAAATTGGTCCAACCGCTTCCGCGCCACCAAGTTCTTGTAAAAGCTTGTAAGCAATATTTCCCGACTCTAGATTAGGGAATATCAATGTATTTGCTGGCGCATCTGCTAACCTACTGAAAGGGAAGTTATCTTGAAGCATTGCAGTGTTAATGGCGAAATTTCCTTGCATCTCTCCATCAACAATAACATCTGGATATTTCTCATGAAGAATCTTAACCGCTTTTCTAGTTTTCTCTGGAACGATACCATCGTTAGAACCAAAGTTAGAGTAAGAAAGCATTGCAATACGTGGCGTAATGTTGAATTTTCTAACTGATTTTTCTAATAATAACGCCAAATCTACCAGCTCTTCTGCCGTTGGATCTACATTTACTGTAGTATCGCCAAAGAAAACTGGGCCTTTTTCAGTCATCATCATATACATACCAGCCACACGTTTCACACCTTCTTCTGTACCTATAACCTGTAAAGCCGGTTTAATAGTAGTCGCGTAGTTTTTAGTCAAGCCAGAAATCATCGCATCTGCTTCGCCAAACTCTACCATCGAAGAACCGAAATAGTTCCTGTCACGCATCATTTTTGCAGCTTCAGCTACCGAAGTAACTCCTCTTCTCTGCCTTTTCTCGTATAACGATTTAGCGTATTTTTGAGTTCTTTCTGGCTCCAGCGCTGGATCGATGATTTGAACACCTTCTAGCTCTAATGCGCTTTCTTCGATAATTGCTTGGATTTTCTCTTTGTTACCCAATAAGATTGGAATAGCGATATTGTCATCCTTAACAATTTGGGCAGCTTTTAAGATCTTATAGTTATCCGCCTCTGCGAAAACCACACGCTTAGGATCTGATTTTGCCTTGTTGGTGATGGCACGCATAATCGCATCATCTGTACCCAAACGTTTTCTTAATTCTTCTGCATAAGCATCCCAGTCGGTAATAACTTTACGAGCTACACCGCTTTCAATTGCCGCTTTTGCCACCGCCATAGAAACGTTGGTCATCAAACGGAAATCCATTGGTTTTGGAATGATATAATCTTTACCGAATTTGATGTTTTTAGCATTATAAGCCATGTTTACCGCTTCCGGAACAGGCTTCTTAGTTAGCTCGGCAATAGCACGAACCGCAGCAATCTTCATTTCTTCGTTAATTGCCGTTGCTCTCACGTCCAAAGCTCCTCTAAAAATATAAGGGAAACCTAAAACATTGTTCACTTGGTTAGGATAATCAGAACGGCCAGTTGCCATAATGATATCTTTACGAGAATTGATCGCTAAATCATAAGCAATTTCTGGATTTGGGTTAGCCATTGCCATTACGATAGGATTTTTCGCCATCGACTTTAACATGTCTACCGAAACGCAGTCTGCTGATGAAAGACCAATGAAAACATCAGAATCTTTCATTGCTTCTTCTAAGGTATTTAAGTCACGAGTAGTTGCAAATTCTGCCTTAATCGGATCTAATTTTTCACGATCAGCACGGATTACACCGCTTCTATCACACATCACGATATTTTCTTTCTTAGCGCCAATAGCTTCGTAAAGTCTCGAACATGAGATAGCCGCAGCACCCGCTCCGTTTACCACAATCTTGATTTTATCTAATTTCTTCTTTTGCAACTCGCAAGCGTTGATTAACGCAGCTGCCGAGATAATTGCCGTACCGTGTTGGTCATCATGCATTACCGGAATATTCATTTCTTCTTTAAGCCTACGCTCAATTTCGAAACACTCCGGCGCTTTAATATCTTCTAGGTTAACACCTCCAAAAGTTGGCTCCAATGCCTTAACGATATTTACAAACTCGTCAACATTTTTAGTGTCTAATTCTAAGTCAAAAACGTCGATGTCAGCAAAAATCTTAAACAAAAGACCTTTACCCTCCATTACTGGCTTACCAGCTTCTGGACCAATATCTCCAAGACCTAAAACTGCGGTACCATTACTAATTACAGCAACTAAGTTTCCTTTTGCAGTGTATTTATAAACGTCTTCTTTGTTCTCTGCAATTTTTAAACAAGGTTCTGCTACACCAGGAGAATATGCTAATGTCAAATCTCTCTGTGAAGAATACGGTTTAGTAGGTATTACTTCAATTTTCCCAGGCCGCCCTTGCGAGTGGTAATCTAAAGCATCTTGTTTTCTGTTAATCTTGCTCATCTTTTAATGAATTTGTAGCGGCCAAAGTTACAATCTTTTTTTAGGGGATACAATCTGTTTTTTGTCAATCCACATTGACTGGTAATAAGTTATAGTGGCCTTTAAAATTAGCCTCTGTAAATAAGCGAAAGGACCGATAAATTTAGGACGATTGTTTTCCTTTAAGAAAAGCTAATGCTAGCTACTATTTATGGGAAGTCCCTCTTTTGGCTGTAGTCCTCGCTCGCTGAAGCTCACTGTGGGCTGCCGCCTCAATAGGGCTTAGAGAACTAAAGCCTTCTCATAGCACTTCATTATTTCAGTCGTTGGCGTCCTCGCCAACGTTTTCAATTTATCAGATAATAATAGTTGTCCTACTGCTCGTTGGCGGGGACGCCAACAAATGATTAAAGCATTCCCACATGTACGCTATTTCGACAAGGCAAGAGGAGAATTGAAAATCAACGAAGTTAAATCTAAGATGCTAATATAATTTGCGTTCAACTGGTTGGTGATAACACCAACCACAGGTTGAATGAATAATAGATTTGTTGCTCGTTGGCGAGGACGCCAACAAGTGATTAGAAATTAACCAATATCATCGTGATAGTCGCATAGTCGGATGTCGCATTGCTCTAGTACAACTTTTATCCACTTTAAGATTCCCATTTTCACGGGAATGACGAATGACATTTACATCACCTTCAGTACCATGCCTTCCGTAATTTTTGCAGATTTTAAACCGTTAGCTGCTTTTAAACTTGCTACGGTAATGCCGTCAAATTTTTCAGCGATGCTAGATAAAGTATCACCTTGCTTCACTTTGTAATTTGCAAAACTAGCTTTGGCTTTTGGTGTAAACTTAGCAGGAACAGTATCCCTGTACACTTTTAGCTTTTGTCCAGGAATGATGGTTGATACTTTGAGTTCATTCCAAACCTTTAAATCTTGCACTTCTACACCATATTTATTGGCAATAGCATTTAGGCTTTGACCAGGTAATACTTTGTGTAAAACTATATTAGCAACAGGCGCTATTTTTTTGGGCTGTGCCTTTTTCCTCAAATCCCTAACATCGTCGGTTGATGCTAATATGATTTGCTTGTCCGTTTCTATATCATTATTCAAGACCTCAAAAAGTGGCTCATAAAACTGAAGTTCTGGTTTCGGGATAACAATACGTTTGGGAAAAGCATCAGTTCCGTTCACTATTTTCTTTTTATAGCTAGGATTTAGCGCTACCAAAGTTTCCTCTTTATGATTTATCGCAAGTGCTACATCATTTAACGCTACAAAGTTTTTTACTAAAACTGTATCCGTTTTAAAAATAAAGTCGTTTGGTTTAAGGACAATTTGATGTGTTTTGGCATATTTCATCACATAAACTGCGGCAATAAATGCAGGTACATAATTACTGGTCTCTTTAGGCAAAAACTTCCTGATTTCCCAAAAATCACGAGAACCAGCTTTAACAATTGCTCTATTTACATTTCCTTTGCCACAATTGTAAGCCGCAATAGCTAACAGCCAGTCGCCAAGCTCTTCATAAGCATCTCTAAAATATGCCGCCGCCGCATAGCTAGCTTGTATAGGGTCTTTGCGTTCATCAACAAAGTTGTCCATATTTAAACCATAAGCCTTTGCCGTACCAAACATAAACTGCCACAAACCTGTAGCGCCAACTCTAGAAACTGCGTGCGGATTTAAAGAAGATTCTACAATAGCTAGGTATTTAATTTCCGCGGGAATATTATAACTTTTTAAAGCCTTTTCAAAGATGGGGAAGTAGTAAGAAGATAACCCCAGCATATCGCCATACATACTTTTACGTTTAGTGTAAATGTCGATATAGCTTTGCACGTATTCATTATAATCTAACGGAACAGTTTGTTTTATAGAATCTAGACGTAATTTATACAACAAGCTCTGCCCAAAAAGCAAAGCTTGTTCTATTACTGGTACAGCAACAGTATCTGAGGGTAGAGCGGTAGTTAACCTTTTTAAAATGGTATCGCTTTGAATTACTTTAACAGGAATTTGAGCTTGAGCGCTTAAAACAACTACGAAACACAAAACAGTAAGTATCAATTTCCTCATAAGCCGTTTTTTAACCACATAGAAACATAGATAACCTACCTAAAACTTAATATTCTATGTGCTATGTATTTATTTTTATGCGATGACTACGCGTTTTTTAAAAAACTATGTGATAACGAAAGTAAAGCCTGTTCGTTAAAATGTTTGGTCATTAATTGGATACTTAACGGCAAACCCGCTTTATTATTGCCCAAAGGCAAAGCAACTGCAGGAATACCAGCCAAAGAAGCCAATACAGTATAAATATCTGCCATGTACATCACCAAAGGATCTTGTACGTTTTCACCTATTTTAAAAGCTGGTGTAGGCGCCACCGGACTTACCAATACATCGTGAGAGTGTAACAAAGCTTCAATTTTTTCTCTGATTAAACGACGTACTTTTTGCGCTTTCTGATAATAGGCGTCGTAATATCCAGCACTTAAAACAAAAGCACCAAGCATGATACGACGCTTTACTTCTTCACCAAAACCTTCAGCTCTTGAGCTTTTGTATAGTTGGTTTAAGCTTTGCGCTTGCGTATTACGGTAGCCATAATGTACGCCATCATAACGCGACAAGTTTGAAGAGGCTTCCGCTGTGGTTAAAATATAATAAGTCGGCACTAAATAGGCTAACAAATCAAAAGAAACATAACTTACTTCGTGGCCATCTTTTTTAAATTTTTCGATAGCTGAAAGAATAGCTTCCTTAGTTTCAACATCTAGGGCATCGCTTTCTATCGTTTCTTTTAATACAGCAATTTTCTTTTTCTCTGTTGAAGATAAACCCTCTGAATATCTAGGAACCTCTAGCGAAGAAACTGTACTGTCGTTTTCATCGGCACCAGCCAAAACCTCTAACAGTAAAGCGGCATCAGAAACTGATGAAGTAAGTGTTCCAACTTGGTCAAAAGAAGAGGCGTATGCGATTACGCCATAACGAGAAATACGTCCGTAAGTTGGTTTAAAACCAATATTACCACAAAAAGCTGCTGGCTGGCGAACAGAACCACCGGTATCGGTACCAAGTGCAGCCAAACACATATCGGCCTGTACTGCAACTGCCGAACCACCTGATGAACCGCCAGCAACACGTTCTTCATCGGCAGCATTTTTAACTGTACCGAAATAAGAAGTTTCATTAGAGCCACCCATTGCAAATTCATCGCAGTTTAAGCGACCAATAATAATGGCATCTTCCGCTAGCAACCTTTTAACTACAGTTGAAGAATATGGAGAAACAAAATTCTCTAGCATTTTAGAAGAAGCACTAACCACATGGCCTTCGTAGCAAATGTTATCTTTAATACCGATAACCATACCTGCTAACTTACCTGCCGAACCTTTTTCAAGTTTAGCTTGTATTTCCTCAGCTTGCTTTTTTGCAGAACTAAAAAACACCTCGTTGAATGCATTGAGGTGTTGATGCGTTTCTATTTGCTCAAAATAGTAGGCAATAAGTTCCTTTAACGTTAGCTGCTTCTGCGCAAGTTCTCCCTGTATCTCTGTTAAAGAGCTGTATTTCTTCAAAATCTAAAAAAAAGCGTTCGTAAATGAAGTTTATTGAGGCTTGTTGGTATTGTCTGTAGTAGTAGAGTCTACTCCGTCTTTACCGTCTTTAAATTCCTTCATACCCTTACCTAAACCACGCATTAATTCTGGAATTTTTTTACCTCCAAAAAGCAATAAAATTGCTACAATGATTAAGATGATTTCGGTTGTACCTAGCGCTGCTAGCATTGGTGTTTGTAACATGACTGTCGTTTTATGTATTCAATTTTTTAAACGGAACTTTTTGGTCCCTTGTCTTCTTCTTTAGTATCTACGTGCTGTGCTTCATTTTGGTTTTCTGCATCAGCAGTAGGCTCTTCGTGGATAGAGTGCGAGTTGTCTACTTCCGGTTCACGATATCTGCGATTTTCATCAGCTTTTCTGTCTTCTTCGTCAGTATCAAAAGAATTGATATTACGATGAATTTCTCTCTTTACACCTTCAGAAGCATCTTTAAACTCACGTATGCCCTTACCCAATCCTTTTGCTAATTCAGGTAATTTTTTACCTCCAAATAACAAAAGTATGGCAATCACGATGAGAATCATCTCACTTCCACCAATATTTAAGAACTCTAATAACGGCGTGTTATACATTTTAAACTAATTTTATACAAATATAGGGTTTATTTAGGCAAATGCGCACGTTATCGAGCCAACCAGCTCTCTGGGTTTTGTGGCACCCCACTTCTAGAAACCTGAAACCCAACTTCTGGAATACCTTCTGTTTCTCCAGCTACACCAATCGTTTGCTTCGTAGAAACACTGGCACCTTCAGATACAGATACACTTTTTAAATTTTGATAAACTGTATAATATTCTCCATGATTGATAAGGATAAAAAATCTGCCGAAAATATTTCTAACCTTTGCCACCTTACCATTAAAGACAGCTCTTACCGCAGCGTTTTCAGACGTTTGAAAAGTAACACCGTCATTTCTGCCAGACGCTTGATCAACTTTGTATGCACCAAATTTAGAGGTAATATACCCCGAGGAAACAGGGGACGGCAAACTACCGCGGTTAGCTTCAAAAGCATTTGAAAGTTTGTCTGCTTCTGGTGTAGCTCTCAAAGCCTCACTAGTTGTCTTAGGTTTTGTTGACGTAGTTGGTGCAGCTTTATTTTCGGCTTTAGCCTTTGCGGCAGCAATTCTTTCACGCTCCCTTTCTTCCTCTTCCGCCTTCTTCTTTGCCGCGGCAATTTCTCTAGCGATGGCATTTCTAATTTCTCTATCTACCGCAGCTTGTTGCTGCCTTTTTTTCTTAATATCTTGTTGAAACTGTTTTTCTTGCTTACTTAATTTACTAAGTACAACCGTTTGTTCACTTCTATTTTTATCAAGTTTACTTTTTTCAGTTTGTTCTTCCTTTAATAGATTCCCTTTACTTTTCAAGTTCTTGTCTAGCACCACAATCTGATTGCTCAATTGCTTTTCAGTTCCCTGAATATAAGCCGCTTGCTTTTTACGATACTGGCCAAACTGTTGCAGGTATTTGATACGCTTATAAGCTTGGTTAAAATCGTTTGCAGCAAAAATGAACATCATTTTATCGTATGAATTTCTATTGCGTTGCGCAAAGCGAATCATACCTGCATATTCCTTTTTCAAATCGGCCAAACGACCTTTAAGGTTCTGCACCTTGTTGGTATTTTCATGAATTTGATGATCGAGATTTTTCATCTCCGAGTTGATGGTAGAAATTTTATCTTGCCTTAATCTGATTTGTGCTTTAATAGCATTGATTTGGCCTAGCGTTAGCTTTTTACCGCTCGCCGCTTTATTAAGATTTTTTTGGGCCAGCTCTATTTCTCTTTGTAAAGCTTCTTTTTTACGCTTTAGTTCTTTACTTGATTGCGCAAAGGCGTTAGCGCAAAGACATACAGCAACAATTAAAAGTAGGGCTTTATTTAACTTCATTAACCAAAAGTATAAAAAATTAATTGATTACTTCATAGTTCTTTGGAACCGAAAAAGGGAATTCTAAAGCTACGTTAGCATCTATTTTCACAAACTCAACGGCCACGCTTATTTTTTTATTGCCTACGGCTGATGTTATTTTCATTACCGATGGAAACAGTCCGTTATTTACGGGCGTATATTTATCGTAATCTACCTTAAGACCCTGAGCTGCTTTTGCATCATTCAAAGTAAGTTCTGTAGGTTTTAACAATGTATTAAACAATATCCTATAAGCTAAACTCTGTTCTGTTCCATTTAATACCCAAACTCCATTTTCTTGGCTCAAGCCCGACTTTTCCGTCATAAACTCTTTGATCGTGT
>RCUK01000189.1_pt1 | contig 69457 bp, 55 predicted proteins | sample 2166381 | NCBI WGS metagenome assembly RCUK01 (sample SAMN09932809, study PRJNA488358) | compost metagenome | isolation source: compost soil in an enriched community | place: Germany: Experimental Botanical Garden | reverse complement strand
TCGACGCGGGTTTTCGCGACCCGGCGGGCAATGGCTGGAAGATGATCCAGGCCCCGAAAAGCGCGGGGTGACGCCCCGCGTTTACGCGCATCCGCGTGGCGCCGCGCGATCACATCGGGCGGCGCCACCCTGCAAACGGCCCTACTCCACCGACGCGCCCGACTTCTTCACGACTTCCGCCCAGCGCGGGATTTCCGTGGCCATCAGGTCGCGCAGTTGCTCGGGCGTGCTGCCAACCAGCTCCATGCCCATGGTCTTGCCCAGCTTTTCCTGCACGTCCGGTTCCTTCACGATGAGGGCGATCTCGGCCGCCAGCTTGTCGAGGATGGGCTTGGGCGTGCCCTTGGGCGCATAGACCGCCTGCCACGACGCCATCTGGAAGCCCGGCACGCCGGCCTCCTGCATGGTGGGGACATCGGGCGCGAGCGCGATGCGGTCCTTGGTGGTCACGGCCAGCAGCTTGAGCTTGCCGGTCTGCAGCAGCGGCAGCGCCGCCGTCATCTGGTCGAACATGAACGTCACCGCGCCGGAGGACACGTCCACCATGGCGGGCGGCGTGCCCTTGTACGGCACGTGGGTCAGCGGCACGCCGATCATGCCGGAGAACAGTTCACCGGCCAGGTGCGTGGAGGTGCCCGCGCCCGACGATGCGAACGTGCGCTTGGTCGGGTCGCGCTTGAGCAGCGCGATCAGCTCCGCCACCGAATTCACGCCCAGGTTGGGATCCACCAGCAGCACGTTGGGCAGGAAGGCGATCAACGACACGGGTTCGAAATCCTTGACCGGGTCGTACTTCAGGTTTTTGTACAGGCTGGCGTTGATGGCATGGGTGCTGATCGTGCCGCCGAACAGGGTGTAGCCGTCGGGCGCGGCCTTGGCGACGTACGTGGCGCCGATGCCGCCCGCGGCGCCGGGCTTGTTTTCCACGATGACGTTCTGGTGCAGGCGGTCGGCCAGCTTCTGGGCCAGCACCCGGCCCACCACGTCGGTCGAGCCGCCCACGGTGAACGGCACCACATAGGAAATGGGCTTTTGCGCGGGCCAGTCGGCGGCGCTGGCGGGCAAGGCCGCCGTGCCGAGGACGGCGCCTGCCAAGAGCGCGACAAGCGCGCCGCGTCGTTGCGTGTTCATGATTGTCTCCTGCCTTGTTTTATAGGTCTGTGTGGGTGCCGGCGGCGCCGGCGGCAAGGCTCAGCGGCCTTGTTCTTTGCGCCAGGCGGCGAATTTGTCCTTGGTGCCGGGGTCGGTCGGCGGATACAGGCCCAGGATGGAAGCGCCCTGCTGCACCTGACTGGTGACGAAGTCTTCAAAGGCGGTCATTTCCACGGCCTCGATCGAGATCTCGTCGGCCAGGTGGGCCGGGATGACGACCACGCCCTCGCGGTCGCCGACGACGATGTCTCCGGGCCACACCGCCACGTCGCCGCAGCCGATGGGCGCGTTGATGTCCAGGGCCTGATGCAGGGTCAGGTTGGTGGGCGCGGAGGGACGCTGGTGATAGGCGGCGAAGCCGAGTTCGGCGATTTCAGGGGAATCGCGAAACCCGCCGTCCGTGACCACGCCCGCCACGCCGCGCTTCATCAGGCGCGTGATCAGGATGGAGCCGGCTGACGCGGCGCGCGCGTCCTTGCGGCTGTCCATCACCAGCACCGCGCCCTCGGGGCAGGTTTCGACCGCGACGCGCTGGGGATGCGAGCGGTCTTCGAACACTTTGATGGTGTTCAGGTCTTCACGCGCGGGGATGTAGCGCAGGGTGAAGGCGGGGCCGACCATGTTCGGCAGGTTGGCGTTCAGCGGGCGCACGTCCTGGATGAACTGGTTGCGCAGGCCGCGCTTGAACAAGGCGGTGCACAGGGTGGCGGTGCTGATGCCGGCCAGCCGGGCGCGGGTTTCGGGATTCATTTGGGACACGATGGCTCCGGGGTCTGAAAACGGGGAATGCGGGAAGGCAGGCCAGGCCCGCGCTCAGAAAATCTCGGGTTCGGACACGGGCGCGCCGAAGCCGGTTTCAAGAAAGTCGAAGTCGCAGCCGTCGTTGGCCTGCAGGATGTGCTTGGAATACATCCAGCCATAGCCGCGCTCGTAACGCTTGGGCGGCGGCGTCCAGGCGGCGCGGCGCGCGGTCAGTTCTTCGTCGCTGACGTTCAGGTTGATGCTGCGGGCCGGCACGTCCACGGTAATCATGTCGCCCGTCTTCACCAGCGCCAGCGGGCCGCCGATGTAGCTTTCGGGCGCCACGTGCAGGATGCAGGCGCCATAGCTGGTGCCGCTCATGCGGGCGTCCGACAGCCGCAGCATGTCGCGCACGCCCTGCTTGACCAGTTTGGTCGGGATGGGCAGCATGCCCCACTCCGGCATGCCCGGGCCGCCCTGCGGGCCGGCGTTGCGCAGGATCATGATGTGATCGGCGGTGACGTCCAGGTTTTCGTCGTCGACCGCGGCTTTCATGCTGGGGTAGTCGTCGAACACCAGGGCCGGGCCGGTGTGGCGCAGATACTGCGGCGCGCAGGCGCTGGGCTTGATCACGCAGCCGTCGGGCGCGATATTGCCGCGCAGCACGGCCAGCGCGCCCTCGTCGTAGATGGCGGTGTCCAGCTTGCGGATCACGTCGTCGTTGTAGACCTCGGCGCCCGCGATGTTTTCGCCCAGCGTCTTGCCGGTGACGGTCATCGCCGACGGGTCCAGGTGGTCTTGCAGGCGCGTCATCAGCGCGGGCAGGCCGCCCGCGTAATAGAAATCTTCCATCAGGTAGGTGTCGCCGCTGGGCCGGATGTTGGCGATGACGGGCACCTTGCGGCTGGCGGCGTCGAAGTCGTCCAGGCTGACCGCGCAGCCGGCGCGCCGCGACATGGCGACCAGGTGGACGATGGCATTGGTGGAACAGCCCATGGCCATGGCCACGTTGATGGCGTTCTTGAACGACGCAAGGGTCAGGATGCGCTGGGGCGTCAGGTCTTCCCAGACCATCTCCACCACGCGCCGGCCGCATTCGGCGGACATGCGCATGTGGTTGACGTCCGCCGCGGGAATCGACGAGGCGCCCGGCAGGGTCATGCCGATGGCCTCGGCAATCGCGGTCATGGTGCTGGCGGTGCCCATGGTCATGCAGGTGCCGTAGCTGCGGGCGATGCCGCCCTCGACTTCGGTCCATTGTTCCTGGGTGATCTTGCCGGCGCGGCGCTCGTCCCAGAGCTTCCAGGCGTCCGAGCCGGACCCCAGGATCTTGCCCTTCCAGTTGCCGCGCAGCATGGGGCCGGCGGGCACATACACACAGGGCAGGCCCGCGCTGATGGCGCCCATGATGAGGCCCGGCGTGGTCTTGTCGCAGCCGCCCATGAGCACGGCGCCGTCCACCGGGTGGCTGCGCAGCAGCTCTTCGGTTTCCATGGCCAGGAAGTTGCGGTACAGCATGGTGGTGGGCTTCACGAAGGATTCCGACACCGAAATGGCCGGCAGCTCTACCGGGAAGCCGCCCGCCTGGAACACACCGCGCTTCACGTCTTCGACGCGCTGCTTGAAATGGCTGTGACAGGGATTCAGGTCGGACCAGGTATTGATGATGGCGATGATGGGGCGGTTGGCCCAGTCGTCGGGGCCATAACCCATTTGCATCATGCGGGACCGGTGGCCGAAGGAACGCAGGTCGTCCTTGGCCATCCAGGCGGCGCTGCGCAGGCTTTCGTAGGAGCGTTTCATAGGGGATGCGGCAAAAGCGTGGTGACGGTCAGGCCATTTAAACACTAATACATTAGTGCGTCAGCTAGGTAAAAACCCGCTACACTGCGGTTTTCGCTTACGCCCGTCCTGCAAGGGACTTCACTAGACGACCTGATGCAAAGCCAAAAGCTCAGATTGGACCGGTCCCGCCACGCGGCGCCTCAGGTCTTCGAAGACCTGCGCGAACAGATCGTTTCGCTGGAACTCGCGCCCGGCGCGCCGCTGTCGCGCGTCACGCTGGCGCAAGCCTATGGCCTGAGCCAGACGCCCATCCGCGATGCGCTGATGCGGCTGGCCGAAGAGGCGCTGGTGGAGATCTATCCGCAGCACACCACGGTGGTCAGCCGCATCGATATCGCCGCCGCCCGTCAGGCGCATTTCCTGCGCCGCTCGCTGGAACTGGAAATCGTGCAAATGCTGGCGCAGCGGCCGGATCCCCTTCTGTTTCACCGGCTGCAGGCCAACATCGATCTGCAGCGCGCCAGCCACGCCAGGGGCGAGTACCAGCAGTTCATCGACGCCGACCAGGCATTTCACCGCAACATGCACGACGCCGCCGGCGTCACCGCCCTGTGGGAAATGGAGCAGCGCTACAGCGGCCACCTGGACCGGCTGCGCCGGCTGCACCTGCCGGAAGCGGGCAAAGCCGAACGCATCCTGGACGACCACCAGCGGCTGCTGGACGCGATCGTCGCGCAGGATCCGGCGCGGGCGCAGCAGGTGCTGCGCGAGCACCTGTCGGGCACGCTCAGCCAGGTGGCCGAGATCTGCAAGCGCTATCCGGAGTACGTGCTGGCCGACTAGCGGCCCCGCTCAATCCAGCGGATAGCGCTGGATGACGGTCTTGCCGCCGCGCTCGGCCAGCGACAGCAAGGCGTCGCCGGTCAGGTCCAGGCCCAGCAGCCCGCGCTCCTGTTCGTGCGACAACTGGAACGGGAGCCAGGTCTTTCCCTGATCCCGGGTATAGAAATAGGTCTTGGTGTACTCGCCGAACGAGAGCATGTGGTCGGCATAGGTCTTGATGACCCATGCATTGCGGCCGAACCACGCGTCCCCGATCCAGGTCGGCATGCCGCGCACCTCGGGCGACACGGATCGCTCGATCCAGGCCCGGCCCGCCTTGTCCAGTTCATAGATGGCATCGCCCGTGGTCTCGAACACGGGCTGGTCGCGCGCCACCCGCGCGTGCGGCTTCTGCGCCGGTACGGGCGGCACGGCGGGCGTGATGCGGAAGGCGGGCGACGCGCCCTCCTGGAATTCCACCTCGAATCGCCGGGTCTCGATCACCCGGTCTTTTTCCTGCGCGTCGGGCCTGACGCGCGTGCGCCAGCTCCAGCCCACGGCCCGCTTTTCGTCCAGCGGATACAAGGACCAGCCGTAGGCGAGCTGCTCCTCGCCGTACAGGCCGCGTTCCTTCGCGGCCGTTTCGGCGAAGCCACGTTCGAACGCCGCCGCGTCTGGCCAGACCTGTTCCTTCAACAGCGCCGCGGACCAGCGCCTGGCGCCGTCGCAACTGTGCAAGAGGCGCATGCCGGCCTCGCGCGGCTCCAGCGCAACGGCAAGATCCTGCGCCAGAAACACCGTGTGTTGCTGCGGGGCGCCCAGCGTCACGTCCGGGTCGTAGGTCCAGGTGGCGCCCAGGTCGTCGGAGCGCAACGTATCCCACGCGTCCGGCTGATCGCCATCGCCCGTGCTGCGCACGGTGCCGGTCACCAGATACAGGGCCTTGCCCTGCGGCGTGCCGATCAGGGTGAGGCCCGTGTCGCCGCTGATCGAACCCAGCAGTTCAAACGCACCGGTGCCCCTGCCCCCATAGATGAGGTTGCGCGTATCGGTGGCGGCGCTGCCGGTCTGCAGCATCCGCATCGCAAGGTCATCATGGTCATGGGCAAGCACCGCGGCGGCGCCGGTGCGGGTCAGCCGCTCGCGCTGCTTCTGCGAACGTTCCATCAGGGCGGGAACCTGGGTGTCCAGCACGGGCGCGCGGCTCAGGCCCTCGACGTCCCGGGGGGTTACCAGCAATTGGCCCGTCAGCAGCTGGCGTTCGCCGAAGCGCTGCATGGACACGCGCGAATAAGAGGCCAGCGCCGGCCCGTTGAGTTCGCCGATCACCTCGCTGCGAGCGAGGGGCGCGCCCATCGGTATGATCTGATAAACGGCATAGCCAAGCACACCCGCGACAGCAATCGCAAGGCCGCTGGCAAGCAGTCTGATGTTCATCGGTCAACGCATCCTGGGCATGAACGGCAGCGCCCGCGGCCAACCGTGTTTATGGAACGGACGAAACTATAGCGCGTTGCGCCGGGTTCTCTATACTGGCGTAACGCATGCTCACGTCTCATCGGACTCCCCGAACCAGACCGGCAACACACGGAAAGCCCACCATGACCGCAAGGCACGCCCCCCGCCTCATCGCCCTGGCCCTGATCGCCGCGGCGCTTTGGGGCTCTCTGGCGCACGCCGCCGACAGCATCGTGCTCGCCGTCCCGAACTGGGTGCCCGTGGATCCGCAGGCCATGCCTGGCGTGTTCTACGACAGCAATTCGATCCAGCCCGTGTCCGAGCGTCCCCCGGTGATGGCGGCGACGGTGGCCTGGTTCTATGCGCAACCCCGCGTGTCCGAAGCCAATGGCCAACCCTATGGCTCGGTCGCCCAGCCGGTCACGCTGAACTGCAGCGCCAATACCTATACGGTCACCGAAGTCCAGCACTACGCGGGCAACGACGCCACCGGCGCGATCGTGGAATCCATTCCGGTGGCGGGCATACGCAATGCGCCCGTCACCCGCGACCCGGTGCAGCGCAGGCTGCGCGAACTGATTTGTCCGGCAAACGGACAAAGCACCCGGAAGTGATCCGGCAGCCTGCGCGGGACCCGCCCCTAGACCTGCGCCAGGGCCTGTTCCAGATCGGCGATCAGGTCGTCGATGTGTTCGATGCCGATGGACAGGCGCACGGTTTCTTCGCGCACGCCGGCCTTTTTCAGCTCTTCGGGATTGAGCTGGCGGTGCGTGGTGGATGCCGGGTGCGTCGCCAGCGACTTGGAGTCGCCGATATTGACCAGGCGCGTGAACAATTGAAGCGCATCCTGGAAACGCGCGCCGGCGTCGCGCCCGCCCTTCACGCCGAACGTGAACAGGCCGGGGACCTTGCCGCCCAGGTATTTCTGCGCCAGCGCGTGGTCGGGATGGTCTCGCAGGCCGGCGTAGTTGACCCATTCGACCTTGGCATGCTCGCGCAGGTAGCTGGCAACCTTGACGGCGTTTTCCACGATGCGCTCCACCCGCAGCGCCAGGGTTTCGATGCCTTGCAAGATCTGGAACGAATTGAACGGCGAGATCGCCGCGCCGGTGTTGCGCAGCGGCACGACGCGGGCGCGGCCGATGTACGCGGCCGGGCCGAAGGCTTCTGTGTAGACAACGCCGTGGTAGCTGACATCGGGTTCGTTCAGGCGCTTGAAGCGCGCCTTGTGCTCGGCCCACGGGAACTTGCCGGAGTCGATGATGGCGCCGCCCAGGCTGGTGCCGTGGCCGCCCAGGTACTTGGTCAGCGACTGCACGACGATGTCGGCGCCGTGTTCGATGGGACGCAGCAGGTACGGCGACGGCACGGTGTTGTCGACAATCAGGGGCAGGCCGTGGCGGTGGGCCAGTTCGGCCAGCGCGGCGATGTCGGTGATGTTGCCCAGCGGGTTGCCGACCGATTCCGCGAAGATGGCCTTGGTGCGGTCGTCGATCTGCGCTTCGAAGGCGGCCAGGTCGGCCGGGTCGGCAAAGCGCGTGGTGATGCCGTATTGCGGCAGCGTGTGGGCGAACAGGTTGTAGGTGCCGCCGTACAGCGTACTGGACGAAATGATGTTGTCGCCGGCTTCGGCGATGGTCAGGATGGCGTAGGTTACGGCCGACTGGCCCGAGGCCAGCGCCAGCGCCGCGATCCCGCCCTCCAGGGCCGCCACGCGCTGTTCCAGCACGTCGGTGGTGGGGTTCATGATGCGGGTGTAGATGTTGCCCGGCACCTTGAGGTCGAAGAGGTCCGCGCCGTGCTGCGTGTCGTCAAAGGCGTACGCCACGGTCTGGTAGATCGGCACCGCCACCGCGCGCGTGGTCGGATCGGGGCGGTAGCCGCCGTGCACGGCCACGGTTTCCAGGCGCCAGTTGGGCTTCTTCGATTCTGTCATGTGTCTCTCCAAAAGATGCGTTTTCAAAAATCCGGATCAGGCGGCGAACGCACGCGCGGCGCGCAGGATGCGTTCGATGTCTGCATGATTGTTATAGGCGCCGACCGACAGGCGCACGTAACCATACTCGACTATGCTGGCCACCACCCCGGCTTCGGCCAGATGCGCCAGCGCGGCGGCGGGATCCGCGACGCGCAGCGCCGTCGTCGTGCTGCGTGCGTCGTCACCCGGCGGCGACACCACCGGCGCGCCCTGCGCGCGCAACCCATCGCTCAGGGCCTGCGACAGCTCCAGCACCCAGGGTTCTATCCGCTCGGGCCGAGCCTGTTCGATCAGGTCCAGCGCGCCCGCCCAGCCGGCAATGCCGGGATAGTTCAGGTTGCCGCTTTCGAGCCGGCGCGCGTCGCCCGCGTCGGACACGCCCACCTGCCACTGCAGGCCGGACTTGTCCAGCGTGGTCACGCCCGACGGGCCGATATGCAAGGGGTCCAGCGCATCCAGCAGCCGGGGCGACACGTGCAGCAGGCCCACGCCCAGCGGGCCGAGCATGCCCTTGTGCGCGCCGCAGGCGAATGCATCGACGTGCCATTCGTCGACCTTAGCGCGCAAGAGCCCCGCGCCCTGGATGCCATCGACGATCAGCCAGATTCCGCGCGCCGAACAACGGCGGCCAAGCTCCGCGATATCCGTGCGCAGGCCGGTGCCGTACTGCACCCACGACACCGCGATCAGCCGGGTGCGCGCATCCACGTGCTGCCACAGGTCGTCCACCGTGTAGCGGTGCGAGCGCGCCTGCGCCACCCGCACCTGCACGCCGCGGCGGCGCAGGTTCAGCCAGGGCAAGGCGTTGGTGGGATGCTCCTGGTCATCGACGACCAGGTTGTCGCCATCCTGCCAGGCCAGACCTTGCGCAACGGTGTTCAGCCCTTCGGTGGTGTTCTTGGTGAACGCCAGCCGGCGTGCATCTCCGCCGATCAGGCGGGCCAGGCGCAAGCGCAAGGCGTCGGCATCGCGCAGCCATTGAGGCTTGTCGCTGCGGGCATGGGTGATGCCATCGAAGAAGTCCGCGACCGCGCCCGCCACGCGGGGCGACAACGGGCTGGTGTAGGCGATGTTGGCGTAGGCCTTGTCGCGCGTGATGGGAAACAACTGCCTGAATTCATCCTGCCAGCTCATGCGCAACCTTGTTCGTCAGACCATTTTGGTATGCGGGCATTCTAGGTATATGACGCGCATCTGGATAAGGCTTAGTTCTTATATTGATATGACCATATAGTCGCTCGGAAAACGCAGGCCGCCCCATAGAATTCATGCCTTTCTTGCATACAACGGATACGGGAACGGCATGCGTTTGACTCATCTAATCAAGGCCGCGGGCGTGGCCGCGGCGCTGGCGGTTGCCGGCGCGTCCCAGGCAGGCACGGTGGACATCATCAAGAAGCGCGGCGAACTCGTGTGCGGCGTCAGCCAGGGATCGGCCGGCCTGTCCATCGCCGACAAGCAAGGCCGCTGGACGGGCCTGGACGCGGACCTGTGCCGCGCGCTGGCCGCCGCCGTGCTGGGCGATCCCGAGAAAACGCGCTTCGTTCCGCTCAGTTCGCAGCAACGGTTTCCGGCGCTGCAGTCCGGCGAGATCGATGTACTCAACCGCAACACCACCATCACGTCGGGCCGCGACGCGGGCCTGGGCATCGTATCCGCCGGCATCGTGTTCTACGACGGCCAGGGCTTCCTGGTGCCGCGCAAGCTGGGCGTCAAAAGCGCCGCCGAACTGGACGGCGCGCAAGTCTGCGTGCAGCCCGGCACGGTCAACGAGCAGAACCTGGTCGACTACTTCAAGAAGAACAAGCTGAGCTACCGCCCGGTCGTCATCGAAAACCTGGTGGAACTGGAACAGGCCTTCTATGCCGGACGCTGCGACGTCTACCTGTCGGATGCGTCCACGCTGGCCGCCAGCCGCGCCGCCCGCGCCAGCCAGCCGGACGATTTCGTGATCCTGCCGGAGCGCATCAACAAGTCGCCGCTGGGCCCCTTCGTGCGGCAGGACGATCCCAACTGGACGTCCATCGTGCGCTGGACGGTCAACGCGCTGGTGGCCGCCGAGGAACTGGGCATCACGTCCCAGAACGCCGACAGCCAGGCGCAAAGCGCCGACGCGCAGGTGCGGCGCCTGCTGGGCGTGGACCCCGGCATCGGCAAGAGCTTCGGCCTGGACGAAGGCTGGGCGAAGAACGCCATCAAGGCCGTGGGCAACTACGGCGAGGTCTGGGACCGCAACCTGGGCGCGGCCACGCCGCTGAAGCTGGACCGCGGCCTGAACGCGCAGTGGAACAAGGGCGGCCTGCTGTATTCGCCGCCGTTCCAATGATCCCGGGCGCTTGAGCACGCAAGCGCTTGAGCACGGCGGGCGGGCCATCGGCCCGCCTTCTCTTTTTGCACGGTCCCCGCACCGCCCATCATGACTGCCACGACTATCCCCTTCCCCGCTTCCGGTCTCTGGCGCCGCTGGCTGCCTGCCCTGGCCTGGGCGTTGGCGCTGGGCGGCATGGCCGCTGTCCTGGTGCTGCACATCGAGTCGGTGCAGGCCGCGCGCGGCATCCAGGGCGGCTTCGGTTTCCTGTTCCAGCAGGCCGGCTTCCGCATTTCGGAAAGCCTGCTGAACGTGACGCCCGAGGACCCCTATTGGATGTCGATCGCGGCCGGGCTCGTCAATACGCTGACCGTTGCGCTGGTTGCGATTCCGCTGGCAACCGCGCTGGGCATCGCCCTGGGCCTCCTGGGGCTGTCGTCGCACCCCTTGGCGGCACGCTGCGCAGCCCTGGTCATCGCGCCGCTGCGCAACACGCCCGTGCTGCTGCAGCTTTTCGTCTGGTACGGCGTGCTGCTGCGCCTGCCGGACATGCGGCAGGCGTGGTCGCCGCTGCCGTCCGTGCTGCTGTCCAACCGGGGCCTGGCCTTGCCGGCGCTGCAGGGCTGGCTGCCGTATGCCGTCGTGGCGCTGGCCGCGCTGGCGTTGGGCTGGCGCGCCCGCCGCCGTTGGGACAATGCGGCGCTCCCTGCCGCGCTGGCAGCCGCCGCGCTGGCCTGGATCTTCCTGCCCGCGGTGCAGGTCGACCTGCCCGTCAGGCGCGGCCTTGGACTGCAAGGCGGCTGGCAGCCGAGCATTGAATTCGCGGCGCTGACGATCGGGCTGGTCGTGTTCCACGCCGCCTACATCGCCGACATCGTGCGCGCCGCCGTGCGCGCCGTGCCGGTGGGGCTGGTCGAGGCCGGCCAGGCCATGGGCCTGGCTCCGTGGAAAGTCCTGCGCCTGGTGATCGCGCCCTACGCCATGCGCGTAGCCCTGCCGCCGTATGCCAACCAGTGCCTGGCGCTGGTGAAGAACAGCACGCTGGCGATCGCCATCGGCTATCAGGAGCTGATGGCCGTCATCAACACGGCCATCACGCAAACCGGGCTGGCGCTAGAGGGAATCTCGCTGGCGGTGGCCGTCTACCTGGCGCTGGCGCTGGGATTGGGCGGAAGCCTGTCGGCATGGAATGCGCGCCACACCCGCCACGGCCCGGGCGACACGCACGGCGCGCGCCTGGGCGAGCGCCCGCTGTGGAATGCCACGGGCGCGCACGCGCGGCCATGGCGCGGGCGGCTGCTGTCGGCGGGCCTGACACTGGCGCTGGCCGTTGCCGCGTGGACGCTGCTTGACTGGGCTGTGCTGCGCGCCGTCTGGCAAGGCGATCCGGCCGCCTGCGCGCAAGCCGCGGGCGCCTGCTGGGCCGCCGTGGGCGAGAACCTGCCGCTGCTGTTGTTCGGCACCATGGCCGAGGCGGATCGCGGTCCCGCGCTGACCGCCTGCGCGGCGTTGCTGGCGGGAATCGCGTTGACGCTGGGCGCGCGGCGCGTGCCGGCCGGCGTGCGCGCGGCAGGGCTGGCCGCGCTGCTGGCCATTGCCGCCGGCGCCCTGACCGGCTGGCCGTGGGGCGGCGCCCTGATCGGCCCGCAGCGCTGGGGCGGGCTGCTGGTCACGCTGATACTGGCGATCGCCGCGCTGGCGGCCGCCGTGCCGTTGGCCTTCGGGCTGGCCCTGCTGCGCCGCTCCGGCAGCCGCGCCGGATCGCTGGCCGCGGCCGGCCTGATCGAAGCGGTGCGCGGCGTGCCGCTGGTGACGCAACTACTGTTCGCGTCGTTCGTGCTACCCATGCTGCTGGGCGGCGGGGTATCCAAATTCAGCATGGCGCTGGCTGCGCTGACGCTGCACACCGCGTGCCTGCTGGCCGAAGTGCTGCGCGGCGCGCTGCAAGCGATTCCCCCTGGCCAGATGATGGCGGCGCGCGCGCTGGGCATGCGCCCCGCCGCCGCCTACGCGTCCGTCATCTGGCCGCAGGCCCGCCGCATCGCCGCGCCGGCCGCCCTGGGCGTGTTCGTGGGCGCGGTCAAGGACACCTCGCTGGTCAGCATCATCGGCGTGTTCGACGTGCTGGGCGCGGCCAAGGCGGTGGTGGCCGGCACCGCCTGGCGGCCCTACCATGTGGAGGTCTATCTGGCCGTGGCGCTGCTGTACTTCGCGGCCAGCCTGGCCTTGTCGCGCGTGGCGCGCAGGATGGAAAGCCGCGGCGGCGGACGCGCCTAGCGCACCGCCGGCGAAAGGCCGTTGCCTATCCGCCCGCGCCGCTCATCCGCTGCAGCCACGCCGGCCGGGGCGACGCGTCCAGCCAGTTCTTCACGATCAGCCCCAGCTCGGTATCGCCGGATATGCGCAGGCGGCGCTGGAAGAACAAGGTGTCGGCATCGGTCTCGGCGCGCATCAGCGCCAGGAACTCGGCCAGCTTGGCGCCCAGTTCCAGCTCGGCGGGGCCACGGTTCCAGGCCGGGCGAAACGCCCCGTCCCGCACGACAAAGCTGCTGCGCAGTCCCAGATCCTCTACCGTGATGGCGAAGCTGCGCCCCTCCAGTTCAGCGGGGGGCTCCAGCCACTTGAGCCGGCGCGCCAGCTCCAGTCCCGCCACGAAGTGCAAGGACACCAGCGGCGCCGGTACGCGCCGGCCCACCTTGGCGACCAGCGAGGGCAGATTCAGCGCGGCGCTCATGCGGCGGCCTCCTGCAGGCCGATGCCTGCCTGCCCGTAGTAGTAGCCGTTGCAGCGGCCGATGCCGTCGGGTGGCGACACGGCCAGCGGCTTGCCGCCGCGCCGCGTGGCGTCCAGCGCGGCAATGGCTTCCAGCGTGCCCGCCGATTGGGGGCTGACGCGCAGCACCTCCACGCCCATGCCCGCCAGTTCCGGCGCCTCGGCCAGCAGGTCCAGACAGGCCGCGGACTGCACCTGGATGCCGTTGATGCCCAGGAACTCGCGCGATTCACGCGTACGCATGTCCAGCCCGTCCGGATGTTCGATGCAGCGGAACCCGCAATCGTCTTTCTTCAGGCGGAAATGCCGCGCCGTGAAGCAGCGTGCCGAAAACGCCAGCGCCATCCTGCCCCACACCATGACCTCGGCCTGCATGCCGGCCGGGCGTTCGCGCAGCAGGCGCGAAAGGGTCGTGCCGTCCATTTCCAGCGGTGCGACGAAGCGCGCGGCCCCGCGGCTTGCCAGCCAGGCCAGCGTGCCGCCGTGATAGGCGTTGACGTGCGGTCCGGCCACGAACGCGCGGCCGCTCAAATGGCGCACCGCGCCAAGTTCGCCCGCCTCGACCATGAAATCCTGCTGCTCGCACAGCTTCTTCAGTGCGCTGGCCTCGGCGCCGGTTTCGATCAGGGTGCGGCCCGACAGCACGACGGTCTTGCCCATGGCCCGCAGATCGCGGGCCAGTTCCAGCCAATCCTCGGCGCGCAGTTCGTGCCGGCGGCTGCAGACCGTTTCGCCCACGTAGATGATGTCCGCCGGGCTCTCCGCCAGGGCGGCGTAGAAGTCCATCGTGCGCTGGCGCGGCCAGTAATAGAGCAAGGGGCCGACTGAAATCTGGAATGGGATGGGGTTCATTTCCATGGACGTTCGAAAGCGCCTTGAGTGACTTGGGAACCCTCGGCATGGCGCGCCAGCATGGCGTTCCATTCGGGGCGCGGAGAGAAGCGCGCGGCGTCCGCGTGCGCGCTGTCCAGCGCGGCGCGCAAGGTGGACACCACCTGGGTGACGTAGGCCGGGCTGCGCTGGCGTCCTTCGATCTTGATGGCGGACACGCCCATTTGCGCCAGGCGCGGCAACAGGCCGATGGCGTTCAGGCTGGTGGGTTCCTCCAGCGCGTGGTCCGCCTGCCCGTCCACTTCGAAGCGGCCCTTGCACAGCGTCGGATACGCGGCGGGCTCGCCGGGCTCGTAGCGGTCGATCAAAATTCCCGAAAGCCGCGCGTCCATGCGGCCGTCCTCTTCGACCCAGCGCACCGCGTGCGCGGGCGAACAGACGCCCTTGTTGTTGGGGGAATCGCCGGTGGCGTACGAGGACAGCAGGCAACGCCCTTCGGCCATGACGCACAGGCTGCCGAAGCCGAACACCTCGACCTCGACGCTGACGTTGCCGCAGATGCGGGCGACCTCGGCCAGCGTCAGCACGCGGGGCAGCACCACGCGGCGGATGCCGAACTGTTCCTTCATCAGTTCGATGGCGTCGGCGTGGGTGGCGGAACCCTGCACGGACAAGTGCAGGCGCAGATCGGGATAGCGGTCGCTGGCGTAGGCCAGCAGGCCCGGGTCCGCCATGATGACGGCGTCAGCGCCCAGGTCGTGCGCGGCGTCGACCGCCGCGCGCCATTCCTGCACCCTGCCCGCCTGCACGAAGGTGTTGATCGCGAACAGCACATGGCGGTTGCGCTGGTGCGCGAGTTCGACGCCTGCGCGGATGTCCGCTTCGGTGAAATTGAGCCCGGCGAAATTGCGGGCGTTCGTGGCGTTCTTGAGCCCGAGATAGACGGTGTCGGCGCCCGCCTCTATCGCTGCTTTCAAGGCGGCAAGGCTGCCGGCCGGGGCCACGAGCTCCATGGGAGAGGTTCGATTTTCCATGACGGCCAGTCTAGGGGCCGGCCGGCCTCGGGGCCTTGTCGAAGATCAAACTGCGCGGGGCGCGCGCGTTTGACCGGTCAGCGATCCGCGCCTGGCTGTTGCGCTAGCGCCATGGCGAATCTGCCCTCGCCGACCGACCAGTCCGAGTAATCGTTCTCATGCATGAAGATGAACACGTCCTTGGGCGCCACCCCGGCATTCGATTCAAGGTTGCGCGCAAGGCTGGCATAGAGTTCTCGCTTCATGGCGTCGCTGCGCCCGCGCCGCAGCGTGATCTCGACCACCACCACGCGATCCGAGCGGGCGATGCCATTGAACGTCCGGCTGCACCAGAATTGCGACGATTCATACTCGGCCACCATATTGAAGAGTTCATCCTCCGGCATCCCGATGCTCTCCACCAACGCTCGATGGATGCCATCGACGATGCCCTGCCGCTGTTGCTGGCTGGTGTCTTTATGCACGCTGGTCCGGATGAAAGGCATGTGATTTTTCCTCGACATTGAAATTCATGGCTTAATCGGTGATGTGCATTTTGCCGGCTTGATATACCCAGAGGAATCGATATTTCCTGCTTTCCTATTTGCCTAAAACTCACATATGAAACGACATCTCCCGCCATTGAACGCGTTGCGTGCCTTCGAGGCCGCCGCGCGGCTGGGCAGGATGACGGCCGCCGCCGATGAGCTGGCCGTTACGCCGGGCGCAATCAGCCGCCAGGTCCTGCTGCTTGAATCAAGAATGGGAGTTCGGCTGTTCGAGGGGTCCAAGAGCAAGCCTCAATTGACCGCCGCGGGACAGATATTGCTTCCCGCCCTGTCTTCGGCTCTGGATCAGATCGAAGCCGCCGTGCGCGCCGTAAGTGACATAGACCATGGAACGCTGGACGTTTCATGTTTCAGCACCTTCACGGTCAAATGGTTGATTCCACGCCTGTACCATTTCAACGCGCTGCATCCCGACATCGAAGTCAGGCTCAGCGCGGCCGAGCGGTCCGCCGATATCGACCGCGAGCGCTACGACCTGGTCATCGCGGTCGATGAAGCGACGCACGCGGACCACGCCGAGACGCTGCCGCTATTCCCCGAATGGCTGGGCCTGGTGCTGGCGCCGTCGCTGGCGGCGCGCATCAAGCTGCGAAAACCGGCGGATGTGGCCCGCAAACCGCTGCTGCATACGAAAACCCGCTCGAACGCTTGGGAGATGTGGAGCAATTCCGTTGGGTACAGCCTCCCCCACGCGTCCGGTCCGGAGTTTGAGCACTATTACTTCACGATCGAGGCTGCGATCGGAGGCCTGGGAATCTGCGTTGCGCCGTGGCACCTGGTCATCGACGATATCCGGAACGGCCGTCTGATCGCGCCCCTTGGATTCCAGCCCAGCGGATACCAGTATGTGGCGAAACGGCTGCGCCATCCCAACAAGCGCTTGGATGAATTCTGCGCCTGGCTGCTGCGTCAGGCGCAGGAGACGCCGTCACCGCAGGACCGCATCGATTGGTCCACGGGCGTGGGCAGAACCGGCATGCGGTCCAGCCCGCCCTGAAAACGCAGGGCCGGCGTCCGGCATTCCAGGACGCCGCGCGGGAAGTGCCGCCCTATTCCTCGGTGTACAGCCCGCGCTCCACCGCATACACGGCGACCTGCACCCGGCTGGTCAGGTTCAGTTTCTTCAGCACGTTCTGCACATGGATCTTGACCGTGCTTTCGCTGACGTCCAGTTCCCGGGCGATGACCTTGTTGCTGGCGCCGCGCGCCAGCCATTGCACGATCTGGGTCTCTCTTGCGGTCAGGCGGTGGCGTTCGGCGCTGCCGGGCGGCTGCGGGGCCTGGTTGGCCTGCCCGCGGAACTGTTCCACCAGCTTGGCCGTCATGCTGTCGGCGATCACGGCCTCGCCGCCGGCCGCGCGGCGGATGGCGGAGACCAGGGCGTCGGCGTCGATGTTCTTCACCAGATAGCCTCGGGCGCCGTCGCGCAGCGCCTGGCCGAGTTCGTCGGCTTCTTCCGACACCGTCAGGATGATGACCGCGCAGGACGGCAGGTCCTGGGTCAGCAGCTGCAGCGTTTCCAGCCCGGACAGCCCCGGCAGGTTCAGGTCCAGCAGCACCACGTCGGGCTTGAGTTCCTTGGCGCGCTTCAGGCCTTCGACCCCGTCGCCCGCCTCGGCCACGACCTCGAAGTCGGGCTGGCGCTGCAGCAGCAGGCGGACCCCTGATCGGAACAGGGTGTGGTCGTCGACGAGCAGGATACGGATGGGCATGATGTGAAAAATGTCAGGCGGCCTGGCGTTCGCTGCCGGGCAGGGTCAGGGCGACGCGGGTGCCGGCGCCGGGCTGCGATTCGAGTTTGATCAGGGCGTGCATGCGGGCCGCGCGTTCCCGCATGATGTGCAGTCCCACATGGGACTCGCCGCGTTCAGCGACGTCGGCCGGGTCGTAGCCCTGGCCGTTGTCGGCGATCAACAGCGTGAAGTCGCGGTCGTTGGCCACCGCGATGCGCACGCGGCTGGCCTCGGAATGCTTGCGCACATTGGACAGCGCCTCTTGCAGGATGAACAGCACCTGCAGTTGCTGCTCGGGCGGCAGCGGCGCGCCCTCGCCCTGGCTGAACTGCAGATCGGTATCGATGCTGGTCTGGCGGCGGAACCGGGCCACGGTGTCTTCGATGGCGGCTTGCAGGTCGCCCTGGGACAGCTTGCTGCGGAAGTTGGTCAGCAGCTCGCGCACATCCTGGTAGCTTTCATCCACGCCCGTGCGCAGGAGCGGCAGGATCTCGCTGATCTCGTCTTCGTCGCCGCGCTTGATCGCGGCGTCGAGCATCTGCAATTGCAGATTCAGGAAGTTCAGCCCTTGCGCCAGGCTGTCGTGCAGGCCCTGGGCCACCAGGCCCCGCTCCTGCACCACGGCAAGCTGCCGGGCCTGCGCGCTCAGGCGCCGGTTGTCCAGCGCCACGCCCAGATGCTGGCCCAGCGTTTCCAGCAGCTGCGAATCCGACGCCAGCAGGCGGCGCTGGCGCCGGAAATGCAGGGAATAAGAGCCCAGGACCTCGTCACGGGTGACGATGCGGAACACCGCCACGCTGGCAAAGCCTTCGCGCTGGCAGCTCAGATCCATTTCCGGCGGCGTCTGGCGGAAGTCCTGGATGACGATGACCCCCGCCTGGCGGGTGGCGACGCCGCAATAGCAGTCGTCCACCTTCATGCAGTGCTCGGCTTCGACGAGTTCGTCGGACAGCCCCACCGACACCACCAGGTTGAGCTTTTCGTTGTTGGGATCGAGCGCGCGGATGCTGCCGGCGTCGGCATCGAACTGCAGCATGACGCGGCGCAGGAAGCCGTCGCACATCGCCTCGATCTCGTTGGGCTGGTTCAGGAAGGCCGCCATGTCGTACAGCGCCCCGATGTCGCGGTTCTGCGCGGCCAACTGGGCGGTCTTGAGCTCCACCCGCTGCTCCAGGCTGGTGTACAGGTCTTGCAGCTCATCCGCCATGCGGTTGTAGCCCCGCGCCAGCACGCCGAACTCGTCCTTGCTTTCCACCGGCAGCCGGGTGCTGAACTCGCGGTCGGCCATGCGCTGCAGGCCGTCGCGCAGGCGCAGGACCGGCGAAATGATCCACAGATACAGCAGGTAGATCATCGCGAGCGTGCCCGCGCTGGCGATGGCGGCAAGCACGCCCTGCGACAGGCGCAGCGACGTCGTCTTGCCGGCATTGTCCTGTTCGATCATGCGCACCAGCGTGTCCGCCTTGGCGACAAAGTCCGGCAGGGTTTCCAGGTAGGTGGCGGCATCGGGTTGCGTGAGCGCGCGCAGCGCCGCCGGCTTCATGATGTCGCGCCAGTAGGCGGACACGTCGTGCCATTGGGCGCGGATGGCCTCGTCATTGGGGATGAACAGCGGACGGGCCGGATTGCCGCGCGCCAGGCGCGCGATGGTCTCGTCCAGGATCATGATCTGCTCGTTGGTGCGGACCTCGCGCCCCGCCTGCGGCCGCATCAGTTCCACCGCCACCCGGTTGGCCCGCATGCGCAGGCTGCCGGTGTCGTTGATGGCCGCGCCCGCGCCTTCGAGCTGCCAGGACAGCCAGAGCGTCCAGCTCACCATGGCCAGCACCACCACCAGCGCCAGCAGCGAACTGGCCACGATGCGGGTGGACAGGCGGTGCCTGGGCGACGGCAGTCCGTCGGGGTCGGCGGTGGAATCGGTGGACGTCATCAATCTCGGGGCTTGGCGGGCATATCGGGTATCAGTGTAGTCGGTTCCCGCCGGCATCCCGCCGCCGGCGCCCTGCGCGCCCAGGCGCGCGCGTTCAGCCCAGCCCAAGGCTGCGGCACACAAATTCCACGACCTGCGCGGGGTCGTTCAGCGGCAGGCATGGCACGCCAGCATCCAGCGGCGCGTCGGTCACGACCGCCAGAAAACCGCCGTCCTCGGCGTGCAGCGGCGGTTTGCCCAGCGCCGGGCGGTAGACCTCGATGCGCGGAATCGCGGCCTGCTTGAAGCCTTCGACCAGCACCAGGTCGGCCGGCGTCAGGCGGGCGAGCTGCGCATCGAGCGAGGGCTCGGGCGCATCGCGCAGTTCGTGCACGATCGCATAGCGGTAAGGCGACGCCACCATCACTTCCTGAGCCCCCGCAAGGCGGAAGCGCGCGCTGTCCTTGCCGGGCGGCTCCATCTGGAAGTCATGGTGGCTGTGCTTGATGACGTTGACCCGCAGGCCGCGCGCGCCCAGCAGCGGCAGCATCGCCTCGATCAGGGTGGTTTTGCCGCTGCCGGAGCGGCCGGCGATACCGAATACTGGGGTCATATGAGGGCTTGTTCCGTCAGCAAGGGACACACGATGGGCAAAAAAGTGTCCGCCCGCGGCGAGTATGCCAGCAAAGCGCCCGCCACCAGGTCGAAGTACCAGCCGTGCAGGGTCAGGCCTCCCGCCTCGACCGCCCGCCGGACAAACGGCAGGTCTTCCAGGTTGCGCAGCGAGATCAGGATGGATGCCTGCTCGCAGGCGCGGCGGCGCTCGGCGTCCGACGCTGCCGGCATCTGCCGCAGCACGCGTTCGCGCGCCGGTTCGGCGATGTCCATCCAGCGCTCCAGGTAATCGGTTTCGCCGTCGCCGCGGATGCGCCGTTCCATCAGCGCCCGGATGCCGCCGCACTGCGCATGGCCCAGCACGATGATGCGGCTGACCTGAAGCTGCTCGACCGCGAACTGGATCGCGGCCAGCACGCCCTGCAGGCCCCGGTCCTTGCTGGCCGGCGGCACCAGATTCGCCACATTGCGCACGGTGAAGATATCGCCGGGGTCGCAACCCAGCAGCATGGCGGGATCCACCCGCGAATCGCAGCAGCCGATCAGCAAGGTGCTGGGATGCTGCCCGTCGCGCAGGTTGCGGTACAGGGACGGCGCGTCCTCGTAATACTGCTGCTGAAAGCGCTGGAAGCCGTCGATAAGGCGTTCGATGTCGCCCATGTCAGCCTCCCGTCTGCGCCATGAAGCGCACGATGCGTTCCGGGCGGCTGACAAAATCATGGCGTTCCGGCTTGGCGGCGATGCCCGCCAGGATCGCCTGAGTCAGTTCGGCGTCGCTGGCCCCGGCGCGCAGCAGGCGGCCCAGCGGCACCTGGTCTTCCTGGCCCAGGCACAGGTACAGGGTGCCGTCCACTCCCAGCCTGACGCGGTTGCAGCTTGCACAGAAGTGGCGCGACATCGGCGTGATCACGCCCAGCACCGGCGCGCCATGGCCGGCGGTCCAGTAGCGGGCCGGGCCGTTGCCCGTCCCCGCCAGCGCGGGCACCAGGCCGGCCTCGGCCGCCAGCCGCGCGCCCATGGCGTTCAGGTCGGTATGCGAAAAGCCCCGGCCGCATTCGCCCATGGGCATGGGTTCGATCAGCCGCAGCACGAAGCCCTGCTCCACCGCGTAGGACAGCAGGCGCCGGACCTCGGCCTCGGGCGTGGCGGCATGCACCACGCTGTTGAGCTTGATCGGCGCGAAGCCGGCCTGCCGGGCGGCGGCCAACCCGGCCAGCACGGCGTCCAGGCAGTCGCGCCCGGTGATCTGGCTGAACGCCGCGGCGTCCAGCGTGTCCAGGCTGATGTTCAGGCGGCTGACGCCCGCCGCGCGCAGCGCTTGCGCATGGCGGACAAGTTGCGTCGCGTTGGTGGACACGGACAGGTCGCGCAGGCCGCGCATGGCGGCGATGGCGCCTGCCAGCCCGCTCACGCCGCGCCGCAGCAGCGGCTCGCCGCCCGTGAGCCTGACCTTGCTGACGCCCAGGCCCACGAACAGCCCGACCAGCCGGGCGGTTTCGTCATGGCTCATCCAGTTGGCCGGGGTTTCGAAGCCCTTGAAATCCTTGGGCAGGCAATAGCTGCAACGCAGGTCGCAGCGGTCCGTGACGGACACGCGCAGGTAATCGATGCGGCGCCCGAAACCGTCCTTCAGTGGTCCCGCAGCCGGCTCGTCCATCATGCGGCGCTCCCGCCGAAGACGCGCTCGGGCTCGCCGTCGTCCAGGTCGATGCCCTGGATGTCGGCGCGGCCGACCAGCAGCTTGGTGTACTGGCGCCACGCGGTGTCGCGGCTGACTGACGACAGCGCCATCGCGATCTGCTGCGCGACCTGCTCGTAGGGCAGCAGGCGGCCTTCGATGCGGCGCGTGACCCGCACGATGTGCAGGCCGTGGCGCGTCTGCAGCAACTGGGGCAGCAGGCCGCCCGAGGGCAACGCGAACACGGCGCGCTCGAATTCCGGCACGGTGTCGCCCCGGCCAAGCTGGCCCAGGCTGCCGCCCACGGCGGCCGACGGGCAGTTGGACTGTTCGCGCGCCACCTCGGCAAAGCGCGACGGGTCCGCCAGCAGCTCGGCCAGCACGACGTTGGCATGGGCCCGCAGCATGTCCAGGTTCACGCCCGGCGTGACCTGGAACAGGATGTGGTCCGCCTCGATCAGCTCACCCACCATGAAGCGCTGCGGGTGCATCTGATAGAAGCGGCGGCAGGCCGGCTCGTCGGCCTGCGGCGCGGGCGCCTCGCGGCCCAGCAAGGCGCCGATGGCGCCCTCCTCGTCCTCGGCGTCCAGGCCCTTGCGGCGGGCCTCGTCCAGCAGCACCCGGCGCAGCACCAGCGCCGTGATGGCGTGGCGCATGGGGTTGCTGGCCTGCGCATGCAGGGGCAATTCACGTTCCAGATCCGCGTCGCTCAGTTCGACGCCGTTGACGATGACAGGCATGTTCGGCTCCTATGGGCAAGGGATCAACGCGGGCGGACCAGCTGCCAGGCGCGGCCCAGGTAGCCCAGCGAGGCAAAGCCGCTCCAGACATGCACCAGGCGGGTGAACGGGAAGATCACGAAGAGCGTCAGGCCCATGAACAGGTGCGCCTTGAACAGCAGCGGCACGCCGGCGATATGGCTGGCGGCGTCGCCCTGGAAGGTGACGATGTGCTGCGCCCAGGTCATCAGGCGCACCATCATCTCGCCGTCCATATGGCCGGCCGACAGCACGATGGTGGACAGGCCCAGCAGCAAGGTGACCAGGATCCACAGCAGCAGCAGCTTGTCGCCGGGGCGCGTGGCGCGGGCGATGCGCGGATCGCTCAGGCGGCGGTGGATCAGGATCAGCAGGCCGATCAGGCACAGGCCGCCCATGACGCCGCCGGCCACCATGGCGACCGTCTGCTTCAGGGTGTGCGACACGCCCAGCGTGTCCCACACGATGACCGGCGTGAGCAGCCCGGCCAGATGGCCGAAGAACAGGCCCAGGATGCCGATGTGGAACAGGATATTGCCCAGCCGAAGCTGGCCACGATGCAGCAGTTGCGAGCTGTCGGTCTTCCAGGTGTATTGCTCGCGCTCAAAGCGCGCCAGGCTGCCCAGCAGGAAAACCGTCAGCGCGATGTAGGGATAGATGCCGAAAAGAAACTGATTCAGGGAGTTCATGATGCGTCGTCCTGAGCATTAATGGGTCGCGGGCGCACGGGGATAGAAGCGCACGGTCTGCGCCCCGTCTCCCGAGAACGGCCGCAGCAGCGGTTCCACGCCGTCCTGACCGATGCCGAAGGTTTCCATCGCTTCGTCCATGTCTCGCACCGGCGCGTCGGTCTGTTCGCGCGGAATCACGCGGGACTGGGCGCGCAGCGCCGCGAAGATGCAGGCGTAGGGGCTTTCGCCCTTGGCCAGGCGCGAGCCGATGGCGGCCAGCACATGGATGGCCTCGTCCAGCAGTTCCTGGGCCTGATCGGGGTCGATGACCCCCAGGAACTCCAGGAACAGCGGCACGTGGTCCGGCAGTTCCGAGACGACCGGTTCGAAGCCCTGCTCGCGATAGGTTTCCAGCAGGTCCACCATGGCCTGGCCGCGGTCGCGGCTTTCGCCGTGCACGTGTTCGAACAGGTGCAGCGAATGCGCGCGGTTGCGGTCAAACGTGGCGACGTAGTTTTCCTGCAGGGGAATCAGGTCGTTCGCGGCCAGATAGCCGATCAGGGGCTGCAGGGTTTCCTCGGCGTCCGGGTAGGCGGCCAGGGCCTCCTCGACTTCACCCAGGTAATCCAGCAGCTCGGGCTCGGGGTAGCAGAGCAAGGCGGAAAGCAGGCGGTACAAGCTCATGGTGTTCTCCTTTCCTCAGGCCGAAACGGCCTTCTTGCGTGACTTGGGCATTTCGATGAAGATCTCGCTGCCCTGGGGCTTGCGGCCGAACAAGGTGCCCTCGGACACCCCGCCCGAGCAGCCGTTGCCGAAGGTAAAGCCGCAGCTTCCCTTTTCGTTGAAGCTGTCTTCGACGATTTCCTTGTGGCTGCTTGGCACCACGAAGCGGTCTTCGTAGTTGGCGATGGCCATGATCTTGTACATGTCCTGCACGGTTTCCTCGGACAGGCCGACCTGGTCCAGCAAGGCCGTGTCGCGTTCGCCGTGCACGGTCTCGGACCGCTTGAAGGCGCGCATGGCCAGCATGCGTTCCAGCGCCTGCACTACCGGGGCTTCCTTGCCGGCGGTCAGCAGGTTGGCCAGGTAGCGCACGGGAATGCGCAGGCTGGACACGTCGGGGATCATGCCGCTCTTGCCCAGGGTGCGCTGGGGCATCTTGCCGGATTCGGCTGCCGACTGGATCGGCGACAGCGGCGGGATGTACCAGACCATGGGCAAGGTGCGGTATTCCGGGTGCAGCGGGAACGCGACCTTCCATTCGACGGCCATCTTGTAGACGGGCGACTGGCGGGCGGCTTCCAGCCACGATTCCGGAATGCCCTGCTCGCGCGCGGCGGCGATCACCTCGGGCGAATGCGGGTCCAGGAACAGGTCGAGCTGCGATTGGTACAGGTCCTGCTCGTTGGCGGTGGACGCGGCGCTTTCGATCTGGTCGGCGTCATACAGCAGGACGCCCAGGTAGCGGATGCGGCCCACGCAGGTTTCCGAGCACACGGTCGGCTGGCCGGCTTCGATGCGCGGATAGCAGAACGTGCACTTTTCGGCCTTGCCGCTGCTCCAGTTGTAGTAGATCTTCTTGTACGGGCAGCCCGAGATGCACATGCGCCAGCCGCGGCACTTGTCCTGGTCCACCAGGACGATGCCGTCGTCTTCGCGCTTGTAGATGGAACCGGACGGGCAGCTGGCGACACAGGCCGGGTTCAGGCAGTGTTCGCACAGGCGCGGCAGGTACATCATGAAGGTGTTTTCGAAGGTCGAGTACATCTCCTTCTGCACGCCTTCGAACAGCGCGTCGCGGCTGCGCGCGCTGAATTCGCCGCCCAGGTCGTCTTCCCAGTTCGGGCCCCACTCGATCTTCTCCATCTTCTTGCCGGTCAGCACCGACACGGGACGCGCCGTGGGCGGTGTCTGCGACAGCGGCGCGTTCTGCAGATGCTCGTAGTCGAAGGTGAACGGCTCGTAGTAGTCGTCGATGGCCGGCAGGTTCGGGTTGGCGAACAGGTTGGCCAGGATGCGCAGCTTGCCGCCCTGGCGCGGTTCCAGCTTGCCGGCGGCGGTGCGGTTCCAGCCGCCCTTCCACTTGTTCTGGTTCTCCCATTCCTTGGGATAGCCGATGCCGGGCTTGGTTTCAACGTTGTTGAACCAGGCGTATTCGACACCGTCGCGGCTGGTCCAGACGTTCTTGCAGGTGACCGAGCAAGTGTGGCAGCCGATGCACTTGTCCAGGTTCAGCACCATGCCGATTTGGGCGCGTATCCTCATGATTGCTTCTCTTCTTGTTGCGTTGCTTCGACGGAGGGGTCTTCAAGCAATGGCCCTTCCAGCCAGTCGACCTTCTTCATCTTGCGCACCACCACGAATTCATCGCGGTTGGCGCCCACGGTGCCGTAGTAATTGAAACCGTAGGCCTGCTGCGCATAGCCACCGATCATGTGCGTGGGCTTGAGCACCGTGCGCGTCACCGAGTTGTGGATCCCGCCGCGCTTGCCGCTGGTTTCGGCGCCCGGCACGTTCACGATCTTCTCCTGCGCGTGGTACATCAGGCACATGCCCACCGGCACGCGCTGGCTGACCACCACCCGCGCCGTCAGGGTGCCGTTCACGTTGAACACTTCGACCCAATCGTTATCGACCAGCCCGGCCTGCTTGGCCTCGGTTTCCGACACCCACACGTGGGGGCCGCCGCGGCTCAGGGTCAGCATGCGCAGGTTGTCCGAGTACGTGCTGTGGATGCCCCACTTCTGGTGGGGGGTGATCCAGTTCAGGACCAGTTCCTTCTCGCCGTTCGGGTACTTGCCCAGCATGGGCGCGACCGTCTTGGTGTCGATGGCGGGCTTGTACACGCACAGGCCTTCGCCGAAGTCCAGCATCCAGCGGTGGTCCTGGTAGAACTGCTGACGGCCCGTCAGGGTGCGCCACGGAATCAGTTCGTGCACGTTGGTATAGCCGGCGTTGTAGCTGACCTCTTCGCTTTCCAGGCCCGACCAGGTCGGCGCCGAGATGATCTTGCGCGGCTGCGCCTGGATGTCGCGGAAGCGGATCTTGTCGTGCTCGCGGCCGACGGCCAGGTGCGTGTGTTCGCGTCCGGTGATCTTGCCCAGCGCTTCCCAGGCCTTGACCGACACGTGGCCGTTGGTTTCGGGCGCGAAGGTCAGGATCATCTCGGCCGCGTCGATGGCGGTGTCCAGGCGCGGACGGCCCTGGCTCACGCCCGGCTCGGCGACGGCTTCGTTGATGCCGGCCAGCTCATGCACCTCGTGCTCGGTGTTCCAGTTGATGCCCTTGCCGCCGTTGCCCAGCTTGTCCAGCAAGGGGCCCACCGACGTGAACTTGCGGTAGATGTCGTTGTAATCGCGTTCGACCACCATCATGGACGGCGCGGTCTTGCCGGGGATCAGGTCGCATTCGCCCAGCTTCCAGTCCTTGGGCTCGAAAGCCTGGCCCAGTTCTCCCGGGGTGTCGTGCATCAGCGGGGTCAGCACCAGGTCGCGGCGCTTGCCCAGGTAGGGGCCGCCGATGTCGCTGAACTTCTTGGCCAGCAGCTTGTAGATCTCCCAGTCGGTCTTGCTTTCCCACAGCGGCTGCACGGCTTCGCTCAAGGGGTGGATGAACGGGTGCATGTCGGACGTGTTGAGGTCGTCCTTTTCGTACCAGGTGGCGGTCGGCAGCACGATGTCGCCGTACAGGCAGGTCGTGCTCATGCGGAAGTCCAGCACGGTCAGCAGGTCCAGCTTGCCTTCGGCCGCGTCTTCCTCGTAGGTGACTTCCGTGGGCTTGATCGCGTCGCCCTCGTCGCCGAACACCGCGTTCTGCGTGCCCAGCAGGTACTTCAGGAAGTACTCGTGGCCCTTGCCGCTGGAGCCCAGGATGTTGGAACGCCACACGAACATGTTGCGCGGGAAGTTGGCCGGATCGTCCGGGTTCTCGCAGGACATGCGCAGCGCGCCGGACTTCATCTGTTCGACGGCGTGGGCCACGGGGTCCTTGCCCAGGCTTTCCGCCTGCGCCACCACATCCAGCGGATTGGTCTGCAACTGCGGCGCCGACGGCAGCCAGCCCATGCGCTCGGCGCGGGCGTTCAGGTCGATCATGCTCAGGTCGCTGTAGCGGCCGCGATCGGCGGTGGGGCCCAGGACTTCCTGGACATTCAGCTTTTCATGGCGCCACTGGCTGGTGTGCGCGTAGAAGAAGGACGTGCCGTTCATCTGGCGCGGCGGACGCACCCAGTCCGACGCGAACGCCAGCGGCGCCCAGCCGAACTGCGGCCGCAGCTTTTCCTGGCCCACATAGTGCGCCCAGCCGCCGCCGCTCTTGCCCACGCAGCCGCACATCATCAGCATGTTGATGATGCCGCGGTAGATCATGTCCATGTGGTACCAGTGGTTCAGGCCGGCGCCGACGATCACCATGGACTTGCCTTCGGTATCGTGGGCGTTCTGCGCGAACTCGCGCGCCACCTGGATCACCTGCGCACGCGGCACGCTGGTGTGCTTTTCCTGCCAGGCCGGGGTGTAGGGCACGTCGTCGTCATACGAGGACGCCACGTTGCCGCCACCCAGCCCGCGGTCCAGACCATAGTTGGCCATCTGCAGGTCGTACACCGTGGCGACCAGGGCGTCGGTGCCGTCGGCCAGACGGATGCGGCGCGCCGGCACGTTGCGCACCAGCAGTTCGCCGTGTTCGCTGCCGAAGTACGGGAAGCCCACGCCCACCACCTCCTCGGACTGGCCCAGCAGGGTCAGCGTCGGGGTGATCTCGCGGCCATTGCCGCCGTCCTTGGATTCCAGGTTCCAGCGGCCGACCTTCTCGCCGCCGTTGACCGCGCCTTCGCCCCAGCGAAAACCGATGCTGCCGTTGGGGGCCACCAGGTCGCCGCTGGTCTCGTCCAGCACCAGCGTCTTCCAGTCGGGGTTGTTCTGTTCGCCCAGCGCGCCGTCCAGGTGCGAGGCGCGCAGGAAGTGATCCGGCGCGTAGAAGCCGTCGCGCTCCTTCAACAGCACCAGCATCGGCATGTCGGTGTAGCGGCGCACGTAGTCCTTGAAATAGGCCGATGCGCCGGACAGGTGGAATTCCTTCAGGATCACATGGCCCATGGCCATCGCCAGCGCGGCGTCGGTGCCCTGCTTGGGCGCCAGCCAGATGTCGCCGAACTTGACCATTTCGCCGAAGTCGCTGGACACGGCCACCGTCTTGGTGCCCTTGTAGCGGACTTCGGTGTAGAAGTGCGCGTCCGGGGTGCGGGTCTGGGGCACGTTTGAACCCCACACCATCAGGTAGGTCGAGTTGTACCAGTCGGCCGATTCGGGCACGTCGGTCTGCTCGCCCCACACCTGCGGGCTGGCGGGCGGCAGGTCGCAGTACCAGTCGTAGAAGCTCAGGCAGGCGCCGCCCAGAAGGCTCAGGTAGCGCGCGCCGGCGGCGTAGCTGACCATGGACATGGCGGGAATCGGCGAAAAGCCGATCAGGCGGTCGGGGCCGAACTTCTTGATCGTGTACGCGTTGGCGGCGGTGATGATCTCGGTGGCGGTGTCCCAGTCGGCGCGCACGAAGCCGCCCAGGCCGCGCACGGCCTTGTAGCGCTTGGCGCGCACGGGATCCTGGCTGATCCATTCCCAGGCGTCGATGGGGTCCATCGTCTTGCGGGCTTCGCGCCACATCTCGATCAGGCGGCCGCGGATCATCGGATACTTCACGCGCTGCGCCGAATACACGTACCAGCTGTACGACGCGCCCCGCGGACAGCCGCGCGGTTCATGGTTGGGCAGGTCGGGCCGAGTGCGGGGGTAGTCGGTCTGCTGGGTTTCCCAAGTGATCAGGCCGTTCTTGACATAGACCTTCCAGGAGCAGGAACCGGTGCAATTGACGCCGTGGGTCGAACGCACCACCTTGTCGTGCTGCCACCGGGAGCGGTAGGCGTTTTCCCACTTGCGGTCCTCGTTGACCGTTTCACCGTGACCGTTCGCGAAGGTGGACTTCACCCGCGACATGAACTTCAACCGGTCCAGAAAATGACTCATTGTGTTTCTCCAAGAACGCCGGCCTGGCCGGCGCGTACTGCGATCAATGCTGTGAAACCACTTTAGGGCCGGGCCGCCCCGCGGGCCATTCGCCGGTGGCACAGGCGGAGCCCGGCAGAATGACTAGTTACTCCCGCGGGGACGCCGGCGGTCAGCAAGGCACCGGGGCGTTGCGGCGCGCGTAGTACCACCACGTGATCAGCAGGCAGGTGGCGTAGAAGCCGATGAAGCAATACAGCGCGGCCTGCACGCCCCCCGTCATCTCCAGCGAGGTGCCGAAGCTGCGCGGAATGAAAAAGCCGCCGTATGCGCCGATGGCGCCGGAAAAGCCCAGCACGGCCGCGGATTCCTTGGCGGCTTCCGACATGGCCTGCTTCTCTCCGGCCGGACCCTTGCCCTTGGCCGCCTGCATGCGTTCGCGCAGGAAGATCACGGGAATCATGCGGAAGGTGGAACCGTTGCCCACGCCGGTCAGCGCGAACAGCACGATGAACATGGCCAGAAAGCCGTTGAAATCGCCCGCGCGGCCGGCGGCGGGCAGGAACATCACCACGCCCAGCACGGCGGCGATCATGGCCGCGAAGGTGAACAGCGTGACCCGCGCCCCGCCGATCTTGTCCGACACCCAGCCGCCGATGGGACGCGTCAGCGATCCGACCAGCGGCCCCAGGAAGGCATAGGCCATCGGGTTCACCTGCGGAAACAGCGTCTTGGTCAGCATGGCGAAGCCCGCCGAAAAACCGATGAAGGATCCGAACGTGCCCACGTACAGCCAGCACATCAGCCAGTTGTGCTTGCGCTTGAAGATCACGGCCTGGTCGGCGAAGGACGCCCGCGCATCGGCGATGTCGTTCATCCCGAACCATGCGGCGATCGACGCCAGCGCGATCGGTATCACCCAGATGAAGCCCGCGTTCTGCAGCCACAGGTTCTGTTGCGCGCCGTTGACCGTCACTTCCTGGGGCGTGCCGCCGGCCACGCCGAAGACGCCCACCGAGATGACGACCGGCACCACGAACTGCACCAGCGACACACCCAGGTTGCCGATGCCGGCGTTCAGGCCCGTGGCCAGGCCCTTCTTCTCTTTCGGGAAGAAGAAGCTGATGTTGGCCATGCTGGAACTGAAGTTGCCGCCGCCCAGGCCGCACAGCAGCGCCAGGATCAGCAGCGTGGGAAACGTGGTCGTCGGGTCGCGCAGCGCGAAGCCCATGCCCAGCGCCGGAATCAGCAGGGACGCCGTGGAGATGGCCGTCCACTTGCGCCCGCCGAACACGGGCACCAGGAACGAGTAGAAGATGCGCAGGGTGGCGCCCGACAGCGCGGGCAGCGCCGTCAGCCAGAACAACTGGTTCTTGGACAGCATGAAGCCGGCGCGGTCCAGGTTGACCACCACCACGCTCCACAGCATCCAGATGCTGAACGCCAGCATCAGCGCCGGGATCGAGATCCAGAGGTTGCGGTTGGCGACGCGCGCGCCGGTCTGTTTCCAGAAGCCGGGATTATCCGGCTCCCAGCGCGCAAGGACTTGAGTGGACATAGGATTCTCTCAGGGTGTTGGAGTGGGTCAGGCGGCTTGCTGCCGGGCAATGGCCGCGCTTTCCGGCCGGAAACTGAAGTGCATGAAGATGAGCGAGACGCAGACGGTGCCGTACAGCAGCATGAAGGCGCTGGAGCGGATGCCCGTCAGGTCCAGCAGCACGCCGAACATGATCGGCAGCACGAAGCCGCCCAGGCCGCCGGCCAGGCCGACGATGCCGGACACGGCCCCGATGTTGTCGCTGAACTCATCCGAAATGAACTTGAAGACAGAGGCCTTGCCGATCGCCATGGCGATGCCGACGATGAACAGCAGGATGGTGAAGGTGGTGGGCCCCAGGGCGATCCCGAAGGAGCGCGGGCCGCCGGCCGTCATGACCGTGAATTCGGTTTGCGGATAGCTGAGCAGGAAGAACGCCACCCAGCACACCCACATCACCCACCACGTGGTCTTGTAGGCGCCGTAGCGGTCGGAGATCCAGCCGCCCATCGCGCGCAGCACGCCGCCGGGCAAGGAGAAGCACGCCGCCAGCAGCGCGGCCAGCTTCATGTCGAAGCCGTATTCGCCGATGTAGTACTTGGTCATCCACAGCGCCAGCGCCACGTAGCCGCCGAACACCACCGAGTAGTACTGGCAATAGCGCCAGACGCGCGGGTCCTTCAGCATGGCGAACTGCTGCGACAGCGTGGCGCCGCGCGGCACGCGGTGCGACGGGTCGGACGCCGAGAACATCCAGAACAGGATCGCGGTGACCAGCAGCGCAACCGCGTATACCTGGGGCACGATGACCCAGGCGCCGCCGGCGGCCGCGATCAGCGCGGGGGCCACGAACTTGGTGATGGCCGACCCGGAGTTGCCCGCGCCGAACACGCCCATCGCCAGGCCCTGCTTGTTGCGCGGGAACCAGCGCGCCACATAGGGCGTGCCCACCGAGAACGAGCCGCCGGTCAGGCCGACGAACAGCGCCAGCACCAGGAACTGCCAATACTCCGTCGCGTAGGACAGCAGCCAGATCGGCACCACGGCCAACAGCATCAGGATGAAGAAGACGGGCCGGCCGCCGTAGCGGTCCGTCCAGATGCCCAGCGGCACCCGCACCAGCGAGCCGGTCAGGACCGGCATGGCGGCCAGCAGGCCGAACTGGGTTTCGGAAAGGCCCAACTGCGCCTTGATGGGGATGCCCAGCACTGCAAAAATCATCCACACCGCGAAACAGATGGTGAAGGCGAACGTACTGGATATCAGGACCCGCATCGGCGCGCCGGCCGAGGAATGATTTGCTGCCATGGTTACTCTCGCTTTGCTGACAAATTCCTATGTGGCTAGCCTAGGGACCACGGCCCGCTTCCACCATTCGCCAGCCGACCAGAAGCCCCTTGCCGATGTGCCTAGTCACGCCTGGGATCCGGGCGGGCTTGCGCTGGATCAAGCCGGCCGCTGGCAGCCCGGCGCGCGGAGGATTAATATGTATTTCAAATACATTTTCAAAATTGCGGCGCGCCTCTCGCGCCGCGCAATGGCGCCCACCTCATGACCACCCTGCTTTCCATCGAAGAACCCGAACGGCCGCCGCGCCGCGCACGGCCGCAATGGCGCGCTTTCACCGAGATGGGTTTTCGCCCGCTGTATCTGGCCGGCTGCTTCTGGGCGCTCGCGTCCGTGCTGCTGTGGGTGCATGCCCCCGCCCGGTTGACGGGCGTGCTGAACGGCGTGTTCTGGCACGCGCACGAAATGTTGTGGGGCTTCGTGGCCACCATCGCCGTGGGCTTTCTGCTGACCGCGGGCGCCAACTGGACCGGCAAGAATCCCCTGCGCGGCAACGCGCTGGCCGCGCTGTGCCTGCTATGGATCGTGGCGCGCGCGGGCTATCTCGTGCCGGGCCGTCCCGCCTTTGCCGTCGCGGGCGCGGCCGACCTGCTGTTCTTCCTGTGGGCGGCTGGCGCGCTGGGACGCGCCGTCGCCGTCACCCGCAACCAGCGCAACTACGGCGTGCCCTTGCTGCTGCTGGCGCTGGGCGCGACCAACGCGCTGTATCTCTGGGCCACGGTCCAGGGCGACTACCTGACGCTGATGCGCTACTTCAATGCCGGCCTGCTGTGCATGGCGGTGCTGACCCTGCTGATCGCGCGCCGGGTCATGCCGTTCTTCGCCAAGCGCGCGGTCGCCGGACTGGACATTCCTTCCCATACCCGCAGCGGCCATTGGCAGTTGGGCACGGGCATCGTCGCCATTGCCTGCCTGCTGGCGGGCGCGCAGCAGATTGCCGCGCTGGCGCTGGCGGCCACCGGCCTGATCGCCCTGGTGCAATGGATATCCTGGAAGCCCTGGGCCGTGCGCCGCGTACCGCTGCTGTGGATCCTGTACGCGGGCTACCTGGGCCTGGGCATCGGCCTGCTGGTGGGCGCCGCGCACCTGGCCGGCTACGTCCTGCGGCCGGCCTGGCCCGCGCACGTGATCGGCGTGGCGGGCTTTTCGGTGCTGATCCTGGGCATGGTGACGCGCACGGCGCTGGGCCATCTGGGACGCCCGCTGCAGACGGACCGCAGCATGGTCGTCAGCTACGCGCTGATGATCCTGGCCGCCCTGCTGCGGCTCGCGGCCCTGTTGCCCACGGCGGCCACGCTGGGATTCCTGCACGCGTCGGCCACCGCCTGGGCGCTGGCGCTGGGGCTGTACCTGTGGCGCTTCTTCCCGATGATGATCCGCCCGCGCGCGGACGCCGCCGCCGGCAAGCCGCTGGCCCCCGTGATGCGCGTGGTGCCGGTGGCGCGGAACCGGGGCCCCGCCGCCTCGGAATAGCCCGGCGCGGCCAATAGGCGCGGCTGAGCCTGCATCGGGCTCAGGCGATGCCCTGGCCCAGTCCCCGCAGCAGCGGCAGCAGCGTGTCGATGGTGGGACATGGCGTTGCGCTGGCCCGGGCGAAGGCCTGCACCTGGCCAAGAATGGCATCGACTTCCATTCTGCGGTTCTGCAGCACGTCCTGCAGCATGGAAGGGCGAATGGTCGCCCGGCTGCCGTCGACCGCCGCGCCCAGGCCCAGCGCGGCCTTGGCGTTTTCGGCCTGGCCCGACACGTCCGAACCGTCCGCGGCGGCGATGGCCACGACTTCGTCGATGACGGCGGCACACAGGTCCACCAGGCCCGGGGTCCCGCATAGCCCGTCGGCGGGAAGCCGAGTCAGCGCGCAAATGGTATTCAGCGGAGCGTTGCGCAACAATTTCACCCACACGCAATGCCGGATGTCCGCGGCGGCTGTCGCCTGCAGCCCGGCATGCCGCATCAGCTCGACCGCGGCAAGCAATCTTGGAGAACGCGTGCGATCGGGTTCGCCCAGCAGCCACTGGTTGTTGGCGACATGGCGCACCACCCCCGGCTGCACGATTTCATTGGCGGAATACACCACGCAGCCCATCGCGCGCGCCGGCCCGACGCTGTTCCATAGCGCCGCCTGCGGGTCGAGCAGCGGGAGCGGCCGGGCATCGGGTGCCGCCTCGCCGTGGTACGTCCACCACCAGGGAATCCCGTTGTTGACGAACACCGCCGCGCCGTCCGGGCCCAGCAGCGCGGCAATATCCCTTGCCGCCGCCGGTTGGGCGTGCGACTTGAGCGCGACGAACACAAGATCCTGCGGCGCAAGCTGGCATGGACTGTCGGTGACGGCATGCGGCCGCACGATGAAGTCCTCGTCCTGCGCCAGCAGGCGCAGCCCGCCGTCGACGATGCCGCGCAGTTGCGCGCCGCGCGCAACGACGGACACCTGGTGTTCCCCCCCGGCATGAATGAGGCGGGCGGCCAGGTATCCGCCAATCGCGCCGGCCCCGAACACGCAGACCTTCATCATGCGTCGTCGTAGGCGGCGTCACGTTCGGTGATGCCAAGCCCGGCATAGGCGGCCGCGGCGCCACTGAGCTCCCAGACCGCCGCCCCGCCGTGGATCGCGGCGATGACGTCCTCTTCCTTGCGCATTTTGGCCCGCGCCGCACCGACAACGGCCGCGGCGTCAGCGCGGCTCACAACGATGACGCCGTCGCCATCGGCGACCACCAGGTCGCCGGGACACACCAGGACGTCGCCGCAGGCCACCGGCACATTGACCGCCCCGGCCCGGGCCTTGTCCGGATGCGACGGCGAAACGCGGGTGGCCCACACAGGGAACCCCAAGGCCGTCACGGTATCCACGTCGCGCACGCTGCCTTGCACCACCACCCCCGCCAGCCCCAGCTGCATGGCGTAGTGGGTCGCGACGTCGCCCCATTGCGCGCCCGAGGTCTCGCTTTGGCACACCACGACCAGCACGTCGCCCGGCTGCGCCAGACGCAATGCCCGGTGCATCATCAGGTTGTCGCCCGGCTGGCACACCGCCGTAATGGCGGGACCGGCGATCTTGCCGGTGGTGATGCGCCGCATACGGGACGACATCAGCCCCGGATAGCCGAGCGGCGCGGTGCTTTCATGCAGGTCGGCGACAGTGACCTCGCGGGCCTGCTCGCACAGCGCGGCGTCGACACGGTTGACGCGTAGATAAACGATGGGAGGGGTATGCATTTCAGTCCACCTTGGCGCCAGACGCCTTGACTACCTTGGCCCATTTCACGACGTCCGATTCCAACATGGCGTGAAACTTGTCCGGGCTGGTGATGAGGGTATCGGCACCCTGGTTGCGGAAGAATTCGCGCGAGGCTTCGGTCTGCAGGATCTTCGCGACGTCCGCGTTGATCTTGTCGACCACGGGCCGTGGCGTGTTGGCCGGCGCCAGGATGCCCCACCAGGGGCTGACATCGAAGTTCGGATATCCCATTTCGGCGATGGCGGGAACGTTGGGCAGGCTGGCGTTGCGCTTGGCGCTGGACACCGCGATGGCGCGCAACTTGCCGCCGTTGACCAGCGGCAACGCCGAGGGCACGGCGGCGAAGGCGGTGTCCACATTCCCGCTTGCCACGTCCAGCAGCGCCGCCGCAATGCCCTTGTAGGGCACGTGCATCATTTTGATGCCGGCTTCGACATTCAGGGATTCGGACAGCAGGTGATTGATGGAGCCGTTGCCGGAGGTGGAATACGTCACGCGGCCCGGCTCGGCCTTGGCACGCGCGACCAGCGACGGAAAGTCCTGCAACGGGGAGCCGGCGCCCACGACCAGCAGAAAAGGCGTGGTGGCTACCGTGGCGACGGTAGCGAAATCCTTGACCGAATCGAAGGGAATCTTGCTGTACAGGCTTTGGTTCACGGCCTGGGAGCCCGCGTACGTCAGCAACAGCGTGTAGCCATCCGGCTCCGCCTTGGCCACGGCGTCCGTGCCGATGATGCCAGCGGCGCCCGCGCGATTCTCCACCACCACGGGCTGGCCCCACGCCGCGCCCAGCTTTTCCGCCATATGGCGCGCGAAAACGTCCGTCGCGCCGCCCGGCGCCTGCGGGACCACGATTTTCACCGCCTTAGCCGGATAGGATTGCGCCGCGGCGTTTCCCATGGCTGCCACCAGGATGGCGGCCAGCGCCCATCCGCGCATTTTTTTCTTCTGCATCGCAGTCTCCTTTCTTGCCGCCCGGCGAGTGTGCCCGGCGTGCTTATGTTCACCCTTGGTTCACCGTTGCCATCCGTCCGGCACGCGCGCGACGCCGGATCCCGCAGTCTCCAGGTGCGATTCTGCGGGGCGGGAATACTTATGTGAATTAGAATATTTGCATGAATCTGATCAGCTAAGTGGATCACTGCAAATGAAGATCGCCCTTACCTTGCAGCAGCTCGAGGCATTTGCGGAAGTCGCCCGAACCGAGAATTTTCGCGCGGCGGCGCAGCATCTGCACGTGTCCCAGCCGGCGCTGAGCCGGACGATACGGCTGGCCGAAGAGATCGTGGGCGTGCGGCTGTTCGATCGAGACACGCGGCACGTGGCCATGACCCCGGCGGGCCGCGAGCTCCTGCCGATCGCGCGCAGAATCCTGGCGGACTTCGACAGCGCGTTCAGCGAGCTGGCGCAGTTCCTGGATGGGCGCAGCGGGCACATCACCATCGCGGCGGTGCCGTCCGCCACGCTGGCACTGATACCGGCGGCGATATCGGACTTCCGCGAGCGCCATCCAAAGGTGGAATTCACATTTCTTGAAGGCCCTGCGGATGCCGTGAAGGGCATGGTGGGCGACGGCAGCGCCGACATCGGCATCACGGTGCGCCCGCCTGCCCATGAGCCGTTCCACTACCGGCATTGGCTGGACGACCCCATCGTGCTGCTCTGCCGCGCCGATGATCCACTGGCAAAAAAGCGGGCCGTTCCTTGGGCCGCCTTTGCGCAACAACCCTTTATTTCCGCCGGAAGCCGGAGCAGCATCCGGCCCATCACCGACGCGGCGCTCCTGCATACCGGATTGCCCGTCGAGCAGCGCCTTGAATATCCCAGCGTCGCGTCGGCCGGCGCGATGGTGCTGGCGGGGCTTGGGCTGACCGCGTTGCCCAAGCTCGCCCTTCTGGCATTGAATACGGCGGGACTCGCCAGCATTCCGTTGAAGGATCCGGTGATCAGCCGCCCGATAGGCTTTATTACCCGGGTGGGCCGGTCCCTGTCTCCGGTGGCGCGCGCGCTCATCGAACACGCGATCGCCGCGAAACCCTGACCCGGCACGCGCAGCGCGTGCGCGGCCGGTCCTGCTAGCCGCGGCCTTCGCGGCGTTCGATCGCGGCGACTTCGCGCCGCATCGCCTTGAGCCAGGCCTTGAGCAGGGACTCGTCCGAGAACTGCATCACCTCGTGCTCCAATTCCCGGATGTATTCCTGGATGTCGACGATGTCGGCGTCCAATTCCTCGATCACCGTTTCCGGATCGAACGAGGCGAACGGATCCAGGTCGTAGCGCAGCTTGAAGCCCTCTTCCGCGTAGCTGGCCTGGGCCAGGGCCTCGTCGAGCTGGGTCCGCAGGACGGCATTCGCCTGGGGCAGCTGGTCATCGGGCAGCTCGGCCGCCGTGTCCACGCTGGCTTGCAGCGCCGGATCCTGGGCGGCCTGGTCCAGGCGCGCGCGCTCGGCTTCCTGCAGCGCCTGCCAGGCCGCCGCGTTCGGCACGGACGTGCGGATGGCCAGGCGGGCCTGTTCCAGCAGTTCCTCGGCGTCTTCGTCTTCGTATTGGTCCTGGATGAGCTGAAGAAGCTGGATCGGGGAAAACGCCGTCAGGTCCGCATCCCCGTCCAGTCCCAGCGCCTCGGCCAGGTACGCCTTCGCGTGTTCGGTGTCCTCGGCGACGTCGGCGTCATAGTCGGTGCCGCCGTGCTTTTTATAGAGCGTCTTGAGGCGGCCGGCATCGCAGCCGGCGGGCAGTTCCCCCTTGGACGCCAGCAGCAGCAGTTCTTCCGAAAACTCCGTGACCAGTTCGGACACGAATTCGCGTTCCGCCTTGGACAGGCCCATCTGCTTGTAGGCGTGGTCAAAACACAGCACCAGCTTGTAGCGCAGCAGATGCAGTTGTTCTTCGAGCGGGCGCAATTCTTCCGCGTACTTGCGCTGGTAGTCCGCTTCGACCGCCTGCCATTGCTGCAACCGGGCGCGTTCGGCCGCCAGCCTTGCCTGTAGACGCTCGAACAACTGCCGCGGACTTTCGAGGGATATTTCGTCCATGGACCACTCCTTGCAAACCAGATATTGAACACAGCCGCCACTCTAAACCAAACGGTGCGCGCAAACCCGTCTGGAACATCCATATCAATAACGCTAATCATTATTAATATAGAATCACGGCTGTCCGCAACACCCTCGCCTGGCAGCTCCGATGTCTCTGCGCTCCCTTGCGGGCCTTCCCCCCTCGCGCAAGCGCCTGATCCCGATAGCCGCCGCCCTGCTGCTGGCCCTGCTGATCGGCGGGGCTGTCTGGCTGACGGGCGATAAAGGCCCCGCCGCTCCGCCTCCACCCAACTACGGGCAGATCCCCGTTGCCGTCAGCGTCGCCGCGGCGCGCGTCGGCCCGTTGCAGCGCGATCTGCATGCGCTGGGCACCATCACGCCACTGGCGCAGGTGACCCTGCGCACCCAGGTCGACGGCGAATTGCTGAAGCTGCACTACACCGAGGGCCAGGCCGTCGTCCAGGGCCAGTTGCTGGCGGAAATCGACCCCCGCCCCTATCTGGCCGCGCTGGCGTGGGCCGAGGGCGAACTGGCGCAGACCCAGGCGCTGCTGGACAACGCCGCGGCGGACCTGCAGCGCTACCGCAAACTGGCCCGCCAGGAAGCGGTATCCGGCCAGCAGCTCGATACCGCCGAGGCCCAGGTCCGCATCTATTCCGCCCAGCGCCGCAGGAATCAGGCCCAGGTGGCCGATGCCCAGCGCCTGCTGGACCACACCCGCATCCTCGCGCCGCAGTCCGGCCGCATCGGGTTGCGCCGCGTCGACGCGGGCAACCAGGTGCGCGCCGCCGACGCCGACGGGCTGACCACGCTGGTGCAGACCATGCCCATCTCGGCCCTGTTCAGCATTTCCGAGACCCGGCTGGACATCCTGCGTCAGGCCCAGGCCCGGACCGCCGCGCTGCGCGTCCAGGCCTGGGACGCCGACGACCGCCGCATGCTGGCCGAAGGCACGCTGGAAGCGCTGGACAACCGCATCCAGGCCGCCAGCGGCACCGTCCGGCTGCGCGCCCGTTTCGACAATGCCGACGAATCGCTCTTTCCCAACCAGTTCGTGAACATCCGGCTGGCCGTGGTGCAGCAGGACGACGTGGTGACCATTCCCACCGCCGCCGTGCAGTACGGGTCCGAGGGTGCCTTCGTCTTCGTCATCGGCGACGACACGCGGGCCACGCGCCGCGTCCTGGAACTGGGGCCGGCCACCGCTGGCCGCGTCGTGGTGCGCACGGGCCTGGCCCAGCACGAGCGCGTCGTTGTCGAAGGCGTGGACCGCCTGCACGACGGACGCGACGTGCAGATCGTCGAACATCAAAGCTGAGCCCGCATGAGCCTGTCACGCCCCTTCATCCTGCGCCCGGTCGCCACGTCCTTCCTGATGATCGCCCTGCTGCTGTCGGGCATCCTGGCCTGGCGCATGCTGCCCGTGGCGGCGCTGCCGCAGGTCGACTACCCCATCATCCAGGTGACCACACAGTATCCGGGCGCCAGCCCCAACGTGACGGCGCGCGCCGTGACCGCGCCGCTGGAACGGCGCTTCGGGCAGATTCCGGGGCTCAAGCAGATGTCGTCCACCAGCGGCAGCGGCATCTCGGTCATCACGCTGCAATTCTCCTTGGACGTATCGCTGGGCGTGGCCGAGCAAGAGGTGCAGGCGGCCATCAGCGCCAGCGATTCGCTGCTGCCCGGCGACCTGCCCACCCCGCCCGTCTACCGCAAGGTCAACCCGGCGGACGTGCCCATCCTGACGCTGGCCGTCACGTCGGACTCGCTGCCGCTGCCCAAGGTCTATGACCTGGTCGACACCCGCATGACCCAGCGGCTCTCGCAACTGTCGGGCGTGGGCATGGTCAGCCTGGCCGGCGGCCAGCGTCCCGCCGTGCGCGTGCAGGTCAACCCGATGGCGCTGGCCGCCCGCGGCCTGCAATTGTCGGACGTGCAGGAAGCCATCGCCAAGGCGAACTCCAACCAGCCCAAGGGCAGCTTCGACGGGCCGGTGCGGTCCGTCATCATGGACGCCAACGACCAGCTCCAGAGCGCCGAGGAATACCGCGAACTGATCGTCGCCTGGAAGAATGGCGCGCCGGTGCGGCTGGGCCAGGTCGCCACCGTGGAAGACGGCGCCGAAGACCGCTATCTGGCGGCGTGGGTGGACAAGCAGCCCGCCGTCCTGGTCAACATCCAGCGCCAGCCCGGCGCCAACGTCATTGCGGTGGCCGACCAGGTCAAGGCGCTGCTGCCGCAGTTGACGGCCAGCCTGCCCGCCGCCGCGCAGGTCCGCATCCTGACCGACCGCACCGAGAGCATCCGCGCGTCCGTGCGCGGCGTGCAGTGGGAACTGGTGTTCGCCGTGGGGCTGGTGGTGCTGGTGACCTTCCTGTTCCTGCGCAACCTGCCCGCCACGCTGATCCCCAGCCTGGCCGTGCCGCTGTCCCTGATCGGCACCTTCGGCTTCATGCACCTGGCCGGTTTTTCCACCAACAACCTCACGCTGATGGCGCTGACGATAGGCGCGGGCTTTGTCGTGGACGACGCCATCGTCATGCTGGAGAACATAGCCCGCTACCGCGAGCAGGGCCACAGCCCCATGGCGGCCGCGCTCAAGGGCGCCGGGCAGATCGGCTTCACGCTGGTGTCGCTGACGCTGTCGCTGATCGCCGTGCTGATCCCGCTGCTCTTCATGGAAGACGTGGTGGGCCGCCTGTTCCGGGAATTCGCGATCACGCTGGCCGTCGCCATCCTGATATCGCTGGCCGTGTCGCTCACGCTTACCCCGATGATGTGCGCGCGCCTGCTGCCGGCGCACGTGGAATCGCGCCCCGGCCTGCTGGACCGCGTGCAGGCGCGCTACGCCCGCTGGCTGGACGTGACCCTGCGCCACCAGCGGCTGACCCTGCTGGCGATGCTGGCCACGGTGGTCCTGACCGGCCTGCTCTATCTGGCGGTGCCCAAGGGTTTCTTTCCGGTGCAGGACGGCGGCGTGCTGCAGGGCGTGACCCAGTCGTCGCAAAGCACGTCCTTCGACGCCATGTCGCGCCGCCAGCAGGCGGTGGCGCAAAGCCTGCTGGCCGATCCGGACGTGGCCAGCCTGTCGTCCTTCATCGGCATCGACGGCATGAACGCCACGCTGAACACCGGCCGCCTGCTGATCAACCTGAAGCCCTGGAGCGAGCGCAGCGCGCCGCTGGCGGACATCATCGCCCGCCTGGGCACGCGCGCCCGCGATGTGCAGGGCATCTCGCTCACGCTGCAGCCCGTGCAGGAGCTCAATATCGAAGACCGCGTCAGCCGCGGGCAATATCAGTTCACGCTGACCTCGCCCGACAGCGCGCTGCTGTCCCGCTGGACCGGCGAACTGATGCGGCGCCTGGCGCGGGCGCGCGAGCTGGCCGAGGTCTCGTCCGACCTCCAGGGAGATGGCCGCCAGGCCTACCTGCAGGTCTCGCGCGACGCGGCGGCGCGCCTGGGCGTGACCATGGACGACGTGGCGCAGACGCTCTACAACGCCTTCGGGCAGCGCCAGGTCGCCACGCTGTTCACGCAGTCCAACCAGTACCGTGTGGTGCTGGAGGTGGACCGCGCCCTGGCCACGAGCCCCGACGCGCTGGAACGTATCCACCTGCAGACCGAGGATGGGCAGGCGATTCCGCTGTCGGCGCTGGCCACGGTCAGCGAGCGCGCGGCGCCACTGGCGGTCAATCACCTGTCCCAGTTCCCGGCCGTGAATCTGTCGTTCAACCTGCCGCCGGGCGGGTCGCTGGGCGAGGCCATCGCCGCCATCGAATCGGCGCAGCGCGAGATCGGCATGCCGGAAAGCGTAGAGCTGCGGCTGCAGGGCGCGGCGTCCGCCTTCCAGGCCTCGCTGTCCAACACCCTGTGGCTGATGCTGGCGGCCGTGGTCACCATGTACCTGGTGCTGGGCATGCTGTATGAAAGCGCCATCCATCCCATCACCATCCTGTCCACGCTGCCGTCGGCCACGGTGGGCGCGCTGCTGGCGCTGCTGATCACCGGGCGTCCGCTCGACCTGATCGCCGTCATCGGCATCATCCTGCTGATCGGGCTGGTGAAGAAGAACGGCATCATGATGGTGGACTTTGCGCTGGAAGCCGAGCGCACGCGCGGCCTGGCGCCGCACGCCGCCATCCGCGAAGCCGCCCTGCTGCGCCTGCGCCCCATCCTGATGACCACGCTGGCCGCGCTGTTCGGCGCGCTGCCGCTGATGCTGGCGACGGGGTCCGGCGCGGAACTGCGGCAGCCGCTGGGCTGGGTCATGGTGGGCGGCCTGCTGGTCAGCCAGGTGCTGACACTGTTCACCACGCCCGCCGTCTACCTGTTCTTCCACCGGCTGGGCCAGCGGCGCGCCGAGCCCGCCGGCACACCGGGCGCTGAAGGCCCCGCCCCATGATCCGGGCCTTGCTGCACCGGCCCATCGCCTGCATCTTCCTGGCGGTGGCGCTGACCCTGCTGGGCGCGGTGGCATGGCGGCTGCTGCCGGTGGCGCCCCTGCCCCAGGTGGATTTCCCCACCATCGAGGTGCGCGCCGACCTGCCGGGCGCCAGCCCCGAAAGCATGGCCAGCACGGTGGCAGCCCCCCTGGAGCGCGCGCTGGGCAGCATCGCGGGCGTCAGTTCCATGACCTCGTCCAGCAACCAGGGCGCGACCCGCGTGCAGCTGCAGTTCGACCTGGACCGCGACATCAACGAAGCCGCCCGCGACGTGCAGGCCGCCATCAACGCCGCCCGCGCCGAACTGCCGGCCGGCATGCCGGGCAACCCCAGCTATCGCAAGGTCAATCCTTCGCAGGCGCCCATCATGGCGCTGGCGCTCAGTTCCGCCACCCGGCCCGCCGGCCAGCTCTATGACCTGGGATCGACGGTGCTGGCGCAGAAGATCTCGCAGATCGGCGGCGTGGGCGAAGTGACGCTGGGGGGCAGCTCCCTGCCCGCCGTGCGCGTGCAGGTCAATTCCAACGCGCTGGCCCACTACGGCGTGGCGCTGGACGACGTGCGCCAGGCGATTTCGGATGCCGCCCCCATGGGTCCGCGGGGGCTGCTGGATTCGGCCGGCCGGCGCTGGGAGGTCGGCACGCCCGAGCAGCCGCGCAGCGCGGACGACTACAACAGCCTGATCGTGCGCCACAAGGACGGCGCGGTGATCCGGCTGTCGCAGGTGGCGCGCGTGAGCGATTCGGTGGAAAACCGCTACAGCAGCGGCTTTCACAACGGCAACCCGGCGGTGGTGCTGACCATCAGCCGCCAGCCGGGCTCCAACATCATCGAGACCATCCAGGCCATCAACCAGGCCCTGCCCGGCCTGCGCGCGCTGATGCCCGCCGACGTGGACCTGACCGTCGCCCTGGACCGCTCGCCCGGCATCAACGCCACCCTGCGCGAAGCCCACATCACCCTGGCCCTGGCCGCCGGGCTGGTCATCCTGGTGGTATGGCTGTTCCTGGGCAACGCCCGCGCCGCCGCCATACCCAGCGTGGCGATCCCGGTCTGCCTGATCGCCACCTTCGCGGTCATGTACGCGTGGGGCTTTTCGCTGAACAACCTGTCGCTGATGGCGCTGATCGTGGCGGCCGGGCTGGTGGTGGACGACGCCATCGTCGTGCTGGAGAACATCTCGCGCCATATCGAGCGCGGCCTGACGCCCGCCAGGGCCGCTTTGCGGGGCGTGCGCGAGGTAGGCTTCACGCTGGTGGCGATGACGCTGGCGCTGAGCGTGGTCTTTGTCTCCATCCTCTTCATGGGCGGCCTGGTCGAGCGGCTGTTCCGCGAGTTCTCGATCACGCTGGTGGCCGCCACGGTGATTTCGCTGGTGGTGTCGGTGGCCATCATTCCCGCCCTGTGCGCCCGCTGGCTCAAGCCGGCGGGGCGCACAGCGACTCGGGACGCCACCCTCGCCGCGCCCAAGGCTTCCCGCATGCAGGCCGCCTTTGCCCGCGTGCACGGGTGGTACGGCGTGTCGCTGGCGCGCGTGCTGGGCCATGCCCGCCTGACGCTGCTGCTGCTGGCGGGCGTGGTCGGGCTGAACGTCTATCTGTATGTGCAGGCGCCGAAGGGTTTTTTACCCGTGCAGGACACCGGGCAGTTGATGGGCTTCGTGCGCGGCGACGACGGCTTCTCGTTCCAGGTCATGCAGCCCAAGATCGACCAGTACCGCCAACTGGTGCTGAAGCACCCCGCCGTGCAGGACGTGATCGGCTACAACGGCGGCGGCCTGGGCATCAGCAATTCGCTCTTCCTGATCCGCCTCAAGCCCGCGTCCGAACGCAAGGAATCCTCCACCGAAGTCATCAACTGGCTGCGCACGAACGCGCCCGCCGTGCCGGGCGGCATGTTCTTTTTGAACGTGGACCAGGACCTGCGCATGCCCGGCGGCTTCGGCAATTCCGGCGACCACGAGCTGGCCATCATGGCCAGCGACGTGCCCGCGCTGCGGCAATGGTCGCGCAAGATCTCCAAGGCCATGCAGGAGATCCCCGAGCTGCGCGACGTGGACGCCGAGGGCGACGGCGCCACGCAGCAGGTCGTCATCGACATCGACCGCAGCGCCGCGCAGCGCCTGGGCGTGGACATGAGCACCATCAGCAGCGTCCTGAGCAATTCCTTCAGCCAGCGCCAGGTCGCCACGCTGTACGACGCCATGAACCAGTACCGCGTGGTGCTGGAGCTGGACCCCCGCTACACCGAAGACCCCGAGGTCCTGGAGCAGGTGCAGGTGGTGGCCGCCGACGGCAACCGCGTTCCGCTGACCGCCTTCGCCACTTACAAGCATGGCCTGGTCAACGACCGTGTGTTCCACGATGGGCTGTTCGCCGCCGTGGGCGTGGGCTTTTCGCTGGCCGAAGGCGTGTCGCTGCAACAGGGACTGGCCGCCATCGACGCCGCCATGGCCCGCCTGATGGTGCCGTCCCACATCCAGACGCGGCTGGGCGGCGACGCGCGCAACTTCCAGCAAAGCCTGCAGGACCAGCCCTGGCTGATCCTGGCGGTGCTGGTCGCCATCTACCTGGTGCTGGGCATTCTTTATGAAAGCCCGCTGCATCCCTTGACGATCCTGTCCACCCTGCCGTCGGCGGGCGTCGGCGCGCTGCTGGCGCTGCGGCTGGCCGGCATCGAATTCACCCTGATCGCGCTGCTGGGCCTGTTCCTGCTGGTGGGCATCGTGATGAAGAACGCCATCCTGATGATCGACTTCGCGATCAGCCTGGAACGGCGCGAGAACCTGACACCGGAGCAGGCCATCCACCGCGCCGCCATGCTGCGCCTGCGCCCCATCGTCATGACCAACCTGGCCGGCCTGCTGGGCGCCCTGCCCCTGGTGCTGGGCATGGGAGAAGGATCGGAACTGCGGCGCCCGCTGGGCGTCGCGATTGTCGGCGGCCTGATGATCAGCCAGTTCCTGACGCTGTACACGACGCCGATCGTCTATCTGGCGCTGGAGCGCTTGCGGCTGAAGGCGCGGACCAAGGCGCGCCGCGCCGCCTAGCAGTCGTTTCCCCGGTGGCCGGCGGCGCCAGGCCACCGCCCGCTCAATACTCAAATTTGAGTATTTCGAATACCGGATTCGGGATTAAAACGAGCGTTCCGCGGCTCGATGGAGAATCGGCCGCAGTTCGATTCGCCTTGGCGCCCGCTTGGGTCCGACAGGGTTGGCAGCATGCACGGTTCACGAACGGGAGCATGTAATGACAGCAAAAACCAGGTCCGAAGCGCATCCCGCCCCCATCGGCGCCCGCAAGGCGCGGACGCCATTGGCCGGCAAGATGCGCGAACCGAAGCCGGCGCATCGTTCTTCGTCCTTGCTCAGGACGCGGGCCGGCCTGTTGAACGCAACGAAGCAGCTGAGCGGGCCGCTGTGGGTGGCCCGGTTTCCCGGCAGCAAATCCATCGACGATCTGACGCCAAAGTTCAGGATGTGCGTGGAGCCGTTCGTGGCTGCAATGGTTGCGGCCGGCGCGAAGGTGACCATCAGCGCGACCTTGAGACCGCCGGAGCGGATGTACCTGATGCACTGGTCCTGGCGGATCAGTCATTCCCAGGTCAAGCCCTGGGACGTGCCGCCCATGCCCGGCGTCGACATCGAATGGAGCCACGGCAGTCTTGCCGAATCCATCCAAGCCGCGCAAGCCATGGTCGCGGCCTACGGCACCGTCACCAAACCCTCGTTGACGTCCAAGCATGGCAAAGGCACGGCCATCGACATGACGATCAGGTGGAAAGGCGAATTGACGGTAAAAAATGCGCACGACAAGGCCGTGACGATAACCAGCTCACCGAGGAACGGAATGAACCCCGACCTGGTCCGGGTTGGAGAATCCTACGGTGTGATCAAGGCTGCCTTCTCCGACGACCCCCCGCATTGGTCGAACGACGGCCACTAGTCCGGCCGCCGCGCGCCGTCTTGTCTGAATATGCGCAGTGCCATCATTGATCGATGCCCGCCACAAGGTTCGTCCCGACACGGCCTGCCTGCTGAATCCGGAGTCCAACCATGCCCACTCCCACCTTCCGATGCGTCTCGCTCGCGCAGTTCCAGCAGATTCTCAAGCAGTTTGAATTTACGCGCGCCATTACCAGCGTACATATGCACCACACGTGGCGTCCAAGGCGAGCGGATTTTCGCGGCCACCAGACCATCGTGGGAATGTGGCGTCACCATACCGAGACCAATGGCTGGAACGACATCGCCCAGCACATCACCATCGACCCCGATGGCCAGATCTGGCTGGGGCGCAACTGGAACGCCGCGCCGGCAAGCGCCAAGGGCCACAATGGCAACAGGGATGTCGGGCCGTTCATGTTCGAGATGATCGGTGATTTTGACCGAGGCGCCGATCCATTCGACGGGCAGCAGAAAGAGACGGCGCTAGGGGTGATAGCCGCCGTGCTCGCGCGCTTCGATCTGGCCGACACCGCGTTGCGCTTTCACAATACGATGTCGTCCAAGTCCTGCCCTGGCTCGTCGATCGACTACCAGCAGACGCTGCGCGATCTTGCAGACTACCGTCTGCGCACCGCTGCGCCCCGGTCTGGACTTGCCCTAAACGCGCGCGTCATCAAGCCCTTTGCGGACGAATCGCGACACATGGTTGCGGAAGCCCTACAGGCGCTGCGGCGCGCCGATACGGAAATGACCGATCCGGCCGATGCCGAACTGGATCACGGCGAGCGGAACGGACACGACACCAACGGCACGGCTTTCGACTTCCCATCCGCAGGCACTGATTCCAGTCGCGCAGCCCTGTCCAACGGCCAGGCCCGCGCCCGCGGCGCCCTGACGAGCGCAGACCTGGCGGCACTGCGCCCGCACTTGATCAACCTGACGGCGGGCCGGCTATCCAGCGATGGCGAGATGATCACGACGCCAGCGGATGTGGACGCCATATTCGAGGAATACCTGCCGCAAGCCCTGGAGACGGCCAACGGACGTCCGGTGCGTATCCTGTTCTATGCCCACGGGGGCCTGGTGTCCGAGTCGACGGGGCTGCGGATCGCGCACAAACAAGTCCAATGGTGGCGGCACAATCACGTCTATCCCATCCATTTCGCCTGGGAAACGGGCCTGTTCCAAGCGATTGCGGAATTGCTGGGACGCCTGCCGGTGTCACGCGGCCTGGATCCGCGGGAGTTCCTGAGCGACCCCTTGCTGGAATTGTTCGCCCACAACGCGGGCGGCGTAAAAATTTGGGGCGCGATGAAGGCGAGCGCGCAACGCGCCGCCGAAGCTCCCACTGCCACCAATCCCATAGGGGGTGGCGCGTACTACGTTGCCACGAAGCTCGCCGCCCTATGCAATGCGCATCCTGGAAAATTCGAGCTTCATGCGGTCGGCCATAGCGCGGGATCCCTATTCCATGCCTTCTTCGTCCCGCTCGCACGGCACCTCAAGGCACCCCGCTTCAAATCGCTGCAGTTCCTGGCACCCGCCGTGCGCATCGATACATTCAAGGACAGGCTTCTGCCCCAACTCGGTAACGGCGACGGGCATGCCTTTGAAGACCTCACCGTTTACACCATGCGCCGCGAGTATGAACGCCGCGACCACTGTGCGCATATCTATGGAAAATCCCTGCTGTATCTGATCCACCACGCGCTGGAAGACCGCCGGGAAACGCCCATTCTGGGGCTGGAGGACAGCTTGCGTGCCGACGCGGACCTCAAGCGGTTGTTTCGCCTGGGCGTCGCATCGGGAGGACCGGCAAACATAGTCTGGTCACCCGGCGCGAACGGCACCGGACGAGGGGCTAGCCAGGCCACGGCCCACGGCGATTTTGACGACGACCCCGCCACCATGAATAGCCTGGCGCGTCATGTGCTCGCGTTAGGGGATGCCGATCCCATCGTCGATTTCCCTGACCCACGCGATGTCTCCACCGCCCAGCGCTCCTGGCAGGACGAGATCGATTGGCCCGCACCGATCCGTCGATACGCGGCCGAGCCGCGGATCCCGCCGCAAGACCAGCCGCAAGACCCGCCACAGGACCCGTCTTCCGTTCCCTGGCCTGACTCCCACGCCATCCAGCCGGCCGTGGCGTCGGCGCTGAATGGCGGCCGGCGCCTGGCGCTGTGTGTGGGGATAGACGCGTACCCCGACGCCGCCGACCAGCTTGGCGGCTGCGTGAACGATGCGCGGCGCTGGAGCCAGGCGCTTGCGGGCCTGGGATTCGAACCCACGCTATTACTGGACGGCAAGGCCAGCCATGCCGCCATCGAATACGGTCTGCGACGGCTTCTGAAAGACTGCAAACCGGGCGACGTGGTGGTCTTCCAGTTTTCCGGCCATGGCACCCAGGTGGACGACCTGAATGGCGACGAAAACGACGGGCTGGACGAAGCGCTGTGCCCCGTCGATTTTCGCAGTGGCGCGCTGTTCCTGGATGACGACATCGGTCGAATCCTGGAGGAAGTTCCGCGCGACGTGAACATGACGCTTTTCATCGACTCCTGCCATAGCGGAACCGTCGCCCGCTTTGCGGTCGGCGCCGCTCAGCCCCGGCCACCGGGCAGCCGCGCGCGTTATGTCAGACCGACACCCCAATTACAGGAGGCCCATCGTCTCTTTCGCACCGGCATGTCCGCCGCCCGCGCCGCGCCGGGCCGACGCGGACGTCTGGATCTGAGCCACGTGAAGTTCTCGGCCTGCCAAGACAACGAGCAGGCGCTCGAACGCAACGGCAGCGGTGATTTCACGCGCCACGCACTCCATATTTTGCAGGGCAACGCCGCGCCATTGAACCATGCGCAGTTCCAGGCCCGACTGCTGAAGGCGTTCGGCCCACAGACGCTGCAAAGGCCGCGGCTCGATTGTGCGGACGGCATAGAGACACGCGTTCTGCTGCAGCCGCTGAGCGGCCACGCGCAGCCGTCGACAGGCCAGGACCGCGAGGAGTCGCCGATCGCCATGGGCAACGCGCGATCACAGCAAGCCGTGCAACTGCTATCCCGGGCGATGCAAGTCCTGACCCAGCCTTGAAGGCAGGTGTATCCATGCCTACCGACCTCTCTTTCCTCGCGCTCGAAGCAAAAACATACGATACGGCGGATGACGGGCAATCCGCTGACGGCGGCGCCAGCCACCCGGCGTCGCCGGGCGCGTGCCACGGCGCCCCCGACGATTGCTACAGCATCGGCGCCGCCTTGCTGCGCCGGCACGCCGTTCCCTATCAGCGGCAGAAGGATGACCCGCTGCATCGGCGGCTGCGAATCTATGCGGCCGATCCCTCGTTGCCAAAGCTGGACGGCGCCATTGCCACCGTGCAGGTGGAATATGAGCCCTTGTCGCCCGGTCCGGTGGGCTCCCTGTTCGAGGTCGATTGCAGCGACCCCGGCCAGCGCGAAACCTACCGGTCCGCCAACCTGGACGCCCCCGCCGTTCTGCTGTCGGACGGCTATTCGCCCTCGATGTCCGACCCCCGCTTTCATCAACAGATGGTCTATGCGGTGTGCAGCACCACCTATCACAGCTTCCGAGTCGCGTTGGGCCGCAACCTGGCCTGGGGTTTTGGGTCTGCGCAGGCCCCCGCGAAGCTGCTCATCAGGCCGCACTACGGTGAAGAACAGAACGCTTACTACTGCCGGGAACCGTCACGCGGCGAACTGCGCTTCGGCTACTTCCGGGCGTCCGATACGCCCATGGACAACCGGACGCTTCCCGGCGGCTATGTGTTCACGTGCCTGTCGCACGACATCGTCGTCCATGAAACCACCCACGCCTTGCTGGACGGTCTGCGCGAACATTTCATGGAACCCACCAACGCCGATGTGATGGGTTTCCATGAAGGATTCGCCGACCTGGTGGCAATCTTCCAACGCTTTCGCCATACCGAGGTCGTCACGCAGGCGCTGCGCCAGTTCCGCGGAGCGCCCGAGAAAGCCGAGTTGCTGACGCATCTGGCCACCCAGTTCGGCCATGCCACGGGCCGCAAAGGGCCGCTTCGGATGGCGATCGACCGCGATGCGGCGGAGCCCCTGCAATACGACAGCGCGCTGGATGCGCATACCCTGGGCTCGGTACTGATCAGCGCCGTGTTCGAGGCCTACACACAGGTGTTCCGGCGCAGAACCGAGCGGCTTCTGCGCCTGGCTACCCGTGGGACCGGCGTGCTGCCGGCGGGTGAACTGCCCTACGATCTTCTGGTGCTTCTGGCCGACGCGGCCAGCAAGCTCGCGCGTCAGTTCCTGAATATCTGTATCAGGGCGGTCGACTACTGCCCGCCCGCCGGTCTTACCTTCGGCGACTACCTGCGCGCGATGATCACGGCCGACTACGATCTCGTGCCCGACGATCCTTGGGACTATCGAGGCGCCCTGATCGACGCCTTCCGCCGACGCCGTATATACCCAAGTTCGACGGCAAGTCTATCCGAGGATGCCCTGCATTGGTGTCCTCCGCGCATCGAGTTGCCGGCGGTTCCCGGACTGAGTTGCGCGGCGCTGCGTCTCTCCGAAAGCTTGGGGCCCGCGGCCAATGATGCCGAACTGCTGCGCCAGGCCCATGCCTTGGCAAAATTCGTCACGCAACCCGACCGCCTGCAGGAATTCGGCCTGGCCTCGCCCGGCGACCCGCGATTGGACGGAGACCAGGTGGACAGGCCCTGCGTACAGTCGATCCGGCCCGCAAGACGCATGGGACCCCAGGGTCAACTGGCGCTGGACGTGGTGGCCGAGATCACGCAAGCGCGCCGGGTGGCGGCGCTGCCCGGCCAGCCCGGTTTCGAGTTCCATGGAGGCGCCACCGTCATCCTCGGGGCGGACGGGAACATTCGCTATTCCATCCTGAAGAGCGTGGTCAGCCCCGGCGCCGCCGAAGATCGCCGGGCCTGGCTTGCCAGCCCATCCGCACGCGGCCTATGGCGGCTGGAAGGCGGCGATTATCTGCGCGAGGAGAACCCCTTCCGTCCACTGCATAGCTGACAAGCCCTCTGCCGTTGAACGCCGAAACTTACAGCGCCCGTAAGGGCCGACCGGTCTGCCCGGACGCTGAGGTTTTGGCGCTTTGCCATTCCCGCACCTTTCACTAGCCTCAAGACAAAAAGCCCAATAGAATCCACTGGCATGCAGAGGGGTGCGGTAAAGACGCCAGACAGCGTCGACCCCGGGCACTCCTGGTGTTCACGCGGTTCGCCCTGCGTCATAGGCGGCCGCCTGGACCGTTGAGTTTTAGCTTTTGACGGACCTGGTGCCCAATGCGGCCGATGATTTGGTTGAATCGACTGCTGCTGACCGGCGCGCTTTGCCTCAGCGGCTGCGTGCAGGTGGGGCCGGATTTCGCGCCCCAACGCGAAGCTTGGTCCGGTCAGTGGGACTCGCCGGCGCTGCGTCAGGCCACCACCGAGCTTCAACAACCGGACGCGCGGCAATGGTGGCGGATCTTCGAAGACCCCATCCTTGAATACCTGATCGCCCAGGCCGACGCCCACAATGCCGACGTCCGGCTTGCCGGCCTGCAGATCATGGAAGCCCGCGCGCAGCTCGGCATTGCCCGCAGCGGCCGCTATCCCCAGACCCAGGTCATCGGCGCCGACGCTTTCTATCAGCACCGCTCGTCGCGCTCGGCCGAAGGCAACACGCGCCCCAGCAGTTTCTGGCAGTACAGCGCCGGGTTCGATATCGGGTGGGAACTGGATTTCTGGGGACGCTTCAGCCGCGCCATCGAGTCCGCCGATGCCGCGTATTTCGCGGCCGAGGCCAATCGTGAGGACGTGCTGGTGCTGCTGCATGCCCAGGTGGCGGACAGCTACTATGCCTTGCGCACCGCCGAGGCCCGTCTGCGCATCGCGCGCGACAACGCCGCCATCCAGAAGCGCAGCTACGAGATCACGGAGCGGCTGTTCAAGAGCGGCGAAACCGACGAACTCGACCTCCAGCAGGCGCGCACGCAGTACCTGAGCACGCTGGGCACCATTCCCGAATTCGAAACCCAGATCGCGCGCACCCGCAATGCGCTGGCGATCCTGATCGGCAGGCCGCCCGGCCCCCTGGCGGCCTTGCCGGACCTGGCCACCAACGAAGCGGTCATCCCGCTGATCGACCGCGCCGTACTGCAGGACGTCCCCGCCAACCTGCTGCTGCGCCGGCCCGACATCCGCGCCGCGGAACTGCGCATCGCCGCGCAGTCGGCGCAGGTTGGCGTGGCCGAGGCGGATCTCTATCCCTCGCTGACCTTGCTGGGCAGCATCGTCTGGACCGCCACGTCGCTGGCGGGCACGTCGGGCGGCGCGGCGCTGATCGGCGGGCCCACCCTGAACTGGAACGTGTTCGACCACGGCCGGCTGAAAAACGCGGTGCGGGTGCAGGACGCCCGCCTGCAGCAGCTCATCGTCGTCTATCAGGACGCGGTGCGCCAGGCGGCGCGCGAAGCCGACGATGCCGCCACCGGGCTGGTCAAGGCCCTGGAGCGCGACGCCATTCTGCATGACTCGGCGCAGGCCGCGAGACGGTCGCTGACGCTGGCCAATGCGCTGTATCGCGAGGGTTATTCCGACTTCCAGCGCGTGCTCGACGCCCAGCGCGCCCTGGCAACGCAGCAGGACACCTACGTCGTGAACCGGGGCAACGCGGTAAGCGACCTGATCGCGCTGTACAAGGCGCTGGGCGGCGGCTGGTACAGCGGCGAACCCTTGCTGGACCCGGCCACCCGCGACCAGATGCAGCAGCGCACCGACTGGGGCGATCTGCTGTCCGACACGGCGCGCCCGTCCGCGGTCTCCGCGCTTCCCACTCCAGAAGGTTCGAACCGATGAGCAGTTCCCGGCCTCCGCCCGCCGCGCCCCCGCCGGCGCCTCCCGCGGCCACTCCGGCGGCCCCTCCGCCCGCCGCGCCGCCGCCCGCCGCCGACCCGGCGAAGAAAGGGATCCGCTGGGTCGTTCTGCTGATCGCCGTGAGCCTGGTGTGGTATCTGCTGGCCGACCGCTACACGCCCTATACGCAGCAGGCGCGGGTCGAGGCCTTTGTGGTGCCCGTGGCGTCCGAGGTGTCGGGCCGCGTCAACAAGGTATACGTGCGGAACAACCAGGATGTGCAGGCGGGCGCCGTCCTGTTCGACGTCGACGCGGAGCATTACCGGATCGCCGTCGACCGCGCCCGGGCGGATCTGGACGCCACGCGGCGGCAGATCGGCGCCAGCACCGCCGGCATCGATTCGGCGCAGGCGTCGTTGCGCGCCGCGCAAGCCAATGAGGTCCGGGCCCGGCAGGACAGCACCCGGCTCGAACGCCTGTACCGCGAAGACCGGGGCACGGTGTCGCTGCGCCGCCTGGAGATCGCGCGGGCCAACCTGGCCCAGGCCGTCAGCCAGGTGGCGGCGGCGCGCGCCGAGGTGCAGCGGGCCCGCGAACAGGAAGGCGGCAGCGAGGAAGACAACGCCAAGCTGCGCAGCGCGGCCGCCGCGCTGGAAAAGGCCGAACTGGATCTGGCCAACACGCAGGTGCGCGCGCGCTCGGCCGGGCTGATCACCGACCTGCGCACCGACGCCGGCCAGTACGCCGCGGCCGGCAAGCCCGTCATGACGCTGATCGCGATCCACGACGTCTGGATCAATGCGGAAATGACGGAAAACAACCTGGGCCATGTCGACCCCGGCACGCCGGTGGCCATCATCCTGGATGCGCTGCCCGGACGGGTCTTCGAAGGCCGCGTGCGCAGCGTCGGCTACGGCGTCAACGTCGGACCGGGCACGCCGCCCGGCAGCTTGCCGACCGTGCAGAACAGCCGCGACTGGCTGCGCCCCGCCCAGCGCTTTCCGGTCGCCATCGAGATCAACCCCGGGGAACTGCCTACCCTGCGCGGCGTGCGCGTCGGCGGCCAGGCGGAAGTGATGGCCTTTCCCAGCCCCGGCAATCCGCTCAATCCGCTTGGCCGGCTGTACCTGCGGTTGATGAGCTGGCTGTCCTATGCCTACTGACGCCCATGCCTGCTGATTTCGACCCTCGCGGCCAGCGTGCCCTGCGGCTGGGCGTCGGCACGGCCTTGTGCCTGGCCATCGGTTTCGGGCTGGACCTGCCGATTCCCATGGTCGCGCCGGTGCTGGGCGTGTTCCTGCTGGCTTCGATGAACCGGCCCCTGTCATTGAAGGCCGGGCTGGGGCTGACGCTGGTCGTGTTGTTCACCACCGGCAGCGGCCTGCTGCTCATTCCCTTGCTGCGCTACCACCCCGCCAGTGGCGTGCTGCTCATCGCCCTGTGCCTCTTTCTCGCCTTTCGGCATGGCCTGCGCGGCGGCAACAACCTGGTGTCCACCTTCCTGATCATCGGCCTGACCATGATTTCCTCGGCCGGCACCGTGGATTTCGGACTGGCCGTCACGGTGATCGAAGCCCTGGCCAAGGGGTTGCTGGTGGCGGTTCTGGTGCTGGGTTGCTGCCACTGGCTTTTTCCGGAACCGCCCGGCATGCCGGCGCCGCCTCCGGCCCCGCTCCTGCCCGCGGTCGAGGCCAGCCGCATGGCCTTGCGCGCCGCCCTGGTCGTGATCCCCGCCTTTCTGCTGGCGCTGACCGATCCGCTGGGCTACATGCCCATCATCCTGAAGTCGGTCAGCCTGGGCCGGCAAAGCTGCGTCACCGCCGCGCACGGCGCCGCGCGCGAAATCATCGGTTCCACGCTGCTGGGCGGCGCGCTGGCGATCCTGTTCTGGTGCGCCCTGAGACCCTTTGTCAGCCTGTGGATGTACTTTCTATGGATGCTGCTGTTCGCCCTGGTGGCCGCGCGCAAGCTCTACCGCCTGAGCCCGACGCGGTATCCGCCCAGCTTCTGGCTGAACACCCTGGTGACCCTGATCATCCTGCTGGGGCAATCCGTGCAGGACAGCGTCGCCGGCAAGGATGTCTACACCGCCTTCGCGGTGCGCATGGGCCTGTTCATTGCCGTCACGCTGTATGCCTGCCTGATGCTGCAACTGCTTGAACCGCGCCGGCGCGCGCCGCGCACCCCCCGAATTTCAATCCGCCGTCCATTTGGACGGCTCAAAAGGAGCCAGCCATGACATCGCCAGACACGCAAACCAAACCCGCTCCCGCGGCGGGATGGCGCTTCAAGTGCGGGATAGGGCTGTTCATTCTTGCCTTCGCCCTGTGGTTCCTGATCCCGATCGCGGCCGGCATGGACGCGCCGGGTTCGCGCATCGCGGCGCTGACCGGCGCCATCTTCATCGCCAACAAGGTGCTGCTGATCACCTGCATCGCGGTCATGGGCAAAGAGGGTTTTCAGCAGCTCAAGGCGATTATCGGCGGACACGCGAAACGGCTGGCGCCGGTACAGAAAGTCGGCCCGGTCCGCCACACCATCGGCCTCGTGATGTTCGTGCTGCCGCTGTTGACCTCGATGCTGGAGCCCTATGTCGACCAGTTCTGGCCCGGACTGCGGCCCAACTTGTGGCAGGCCCAGTTGCTGGGCGACGCCATGCTGGTCGCCAGCTTCTTCGTGCTGGGCGGCGACTTCTGGAGCAAGCTGCGGGCGCTGTTCGTCCGGTCCGTGTAAAGGCGGCGGGCGCGGCTCGGCCCGGGTCCGAGTCCCGCGCCCGCGCCTGGAGCGACGCGCCTAGTTCAGCTCCAGGCGGCTGATCTTGGACCCTTCCAGGCCCACCCCGGCCATCAGCCCCTGTTCACCGAACGGCACGGCGTAGACATCCTGCGTCAACGTGGTGGTGGTGACGCTGGCGGCGTAGCCCTTGTCCACCATCACCAGGCTGGGGCCGGCGCCCAGCGACCAGCCGTCGCTCTTGTCCAGGTACGCCATGGCCGGTTCGTTCATGAAGAAGAGCGCATAGCCGAACTGCTGGGCGCCCGCCTGGAATCCGAACGACACCGCCGAGATCGAATAAAACGCCTGGACCTTGCCATCGCGGATGAGCGCGCCGTCGCCGTGCTCTCCGCCAACCAGCAGGCCGCCCTTGATGATGCTCGGAAACACCAGCACCCCGACCGCCTTCTTGGCGAGTTCGCGCGTGCGGGGCTCCTGGCTGTAGAGCTGCTCCAGCGCGGCCAGCGCGTCGGTGCTGAGTTCCGCCGCCGACGCCGCGCTGGCCGGCGGCGCCAGACAGAGCAGCGAGGTCAGCATCAGCAAGCTGGCGCACAGCCAACTCAGGAACTTCATGGGCAAAACGGACGCGCTGTTCATACGGCCTCCTTGGGTAAGGACGGCAAGCGCCGGTTGCGCTCGCCCGACTTGCCAGCGCAGTATTCGCAGGCGCCGCACCCTTGTCAATGGTGAATCCTTACCCTTGCGCGCAGGCCCTCACACCTTGGGTGGCGTCGTCTCCCTTTCCGGATGCCGGTGCTTGCCCAGCGCCGCGATGAACGCGGCCGCGCCATCGTCGGCCAGCAACAGGCCGCCGTCGGCGGCATCCGGCGCGATGCCGGCGGCAGCGAACACCTGCGCTCCCTCGCCCATGCCCATGAGCGTCTTGCCATGGCGGAACGCATCGCGCAGGAATTCCAGCGCCCGCCCATCGGCCTGCAGCCTTGCCGCCGCGGCTTCGCCACCCGCCACCACCGCGCCGTCGAACAGTCCCGAAGGATGATTGTCCAGCGAGGCATCGGCGTCCAGCGCACCGCCTCCGGCCCCCTGCAGCGGACCGATGCGCTGCCCCACCAGCCGCACCACGGCGCCGGCCTGGATCAAAGGATCGGCCACCGCGGCGACCGACTTTTCGTCCACGCCTTCGGCTACCAGGATGGCGACCTTGCGCGTCGCCACGCCGCCATCGCCCGGCCTGGCGGTCAATGACAGCGACGGCGACATTTCCACCTCGGGCTTGGGCGGCGTGGCCGTGGCGCGCGGCAAGGGGTCCGGCAATGCCATGCCGAGTTGATCGGCCACGCCCTGCGCCAGGGCGTCGGACACATTGCGCAAGGACGCGACCATCCGCTGGCGGATGGGAGGCACCGTCACCTTGCTCAGCTCGAACGCGAAGGCATCGATGATGTGCTTCCGTTCCCAGGCGGCCTGGCTGTTGTAGAACAGCGTGGCCTGGTTGTAATGTTCCGCGAACTTTTCCGGGTGCCCGCGCAATTCGTCCCCGGTATCGGGCTCGGGGAACGATACAAATCCTTCCATCCCGGCCTGGAACGGACAGCCGCCCGCCAGGGAGTTGGGCTCGTACGCGACGCGGCCGCGATGGATGGTTTGCCGGTGCATGCCATCGCGCTGGTTGTTGTGCACGGGCGCGAGCGGCGCGTTGATGGGGATTTCATGGAAGTTCGGGCCGCCCAGCCGCGATATCTGCGTGTCCACATACGAATGGATGCGGCCGGCCAGCAGGGGATCGTTCGTGAAGTCCAGGCCCGGCACGATATGCGCCGCACAGAAGGCGACCTGCTCGGTCTCCGCGAAGAAGTTGTCGGGATTGCGGTCCAGCACCATACGCCCGATGGGCACGACCGGCACCAGCTCCTCGGGCACGATCTTGGTGGCGTCCAGCACGTCGAAGCTGAAGCCTTCCGCCTGATCGTCCGTGAACACCTGCACGCCCAGCTCCCATTGCGGCCCATTGCCGGCATCGATGGCTTCCCACAGATCGCGCCGGTGGAAGTCGGGATCGGCGCCGGACACCTTGACGGCCTCGTTCCACACCTGCGAATGCGTACCCAGTATGGGATTCCAGTGGAACTTCACCAGATGCGATTCCCCGCGGGCGTTGACGAAGCGGAAGGTGTGCACGCCAAAGCCCTGCATCATCCGGAAGCTGCGCGGGATGGCCCGGTCCGACATCACCCACATCAGCATGTGCGTCGATTCGGGCATGAGCGACACGAAGTCCCAGAAGGTATCGTGCGCGGACGCGGCCTGCGGCATGCCGTGGTGCGGCTCGGGCTTGACCGCATGGACCAGATCCGGGAATTTCATCGCATCCTGGATGAAGAACACGGGCATGTTGTTGCCCACCAGATCCCAATTGCCCTCGTCCGTATAGAACTTGACCGCAAAGCCGCGCACGTCGCGCGCCGTGTCCTTGGACCCGCGTTCGCCCGCCACGGTGGAAAACCGCACGAATACCGGCGTGCGCTTGCCCTCTTCGGCGAACAGCGACGCGGCGGTCAGGTCGGTCAGCGGCTTGTAGCACTCGAAGTAGCCATGCGCCGCCGACCCGCGCGCATGCACGATGCGTTCTGGGATGCGCTCGTGGTCGAAGTGCGTGACCTTCTCGCGCAGGATGAAATCCTTCAGCAGGGCCGGCCCGCGCAGCCCGGCCTTCAGCGAATGCTGATTGTCCGACACGCGCACGCCCTGATTGGTCGTCAGCGCCTGCCCGCCGTCGTCCGAGCGCACGCGCGCCAGCCGGCCGTCGACCTCGTTGACGCCGGGCGCTGCCGGATCGCCCGTCTTGTCGGAGGCCTCGCTTTCGGACAGGGAGCTGGCCCCGACGGACGGGTCCACCGTGCCGATGTGGGCGCCGGCATAGGGGCAGCGCGCCGCTTCCTCGCCATATTCGGCCGGCTTGTTCGCATTGTGGGCAATGGCGCCGGCCGTGGCGCCCACCGCCGCCGCGCGCTTGAGCGCCGGATGGGTGGCGTTGCCGGCGGGCCCGGACGCCGGGCCGCTGTCGGTATTCATATAGGCCGTATCGAGCGCGGCGCTGGGGCCGGCCTTGCCTGGTTTCTTGCTTGCCATGAGTGGTCTCCTAGTGTGCCAGCAGTTTGTCGCGCGACTGCTCCGCCCTGGACGCGCCGATGGCGGACTCCACTTGCTTCACCTCTTCGGGCGGCGGCAATACCGCCGGAAAGCCCAGCGATTCGATCCACAGCTCCCGCGACCAGCCCTGCGTGTGATACAGGTGATGGTCCTCGTCGGTCGCCACGGCGTCGTACGCCTGCTTGAGGATCTTGGCTTCCTGGCCGGTATGCTGGTCGGCGATCATGCCGATCAGCGCCCAGTTCGCATGGTCCTTGGTTTCGGCCAGCACCACGCATTCGGTCGCCACCAGTTGCGCGGCATCCGGGTCGCCGGCGCTGAGCGCCATCTTCATGGCCTTGACCAGGGATTCGCCCAGATGGCGGACCACGTCGCGGCCGGGCGACTTCGCCTCGGGATCGAGCTTCAACTGTTCGAGTACGGTCAGCAGCACGCGGCGATGCGTGCGGGTTTCTTCCAGGTAGCCCAGCCATTCCTTCTTCAGGTCGTCATTGACGGCACAGGTCACGGCGGTCTCGTAGACGGTCAGGCCTCCGATCTCGGTTTCCAGCGCCTGATACAGCAGTTCCCGGATTTGCCGGGTGTTTCCTGCTTTGCGTTTCATAGGGTGCTCCTTGTCTCTTGGGCATCGGCGATGAGCCCCCACGGACGGACGGTCTTTGGGGAACGAAGCGGGTTCCCAGCAATCGCCATGCCCGGGCAGGTCCGGCGGCGAAGGCGAGCGCTCGCGTCCGTACACCCGGCAGGCGGCGTCCGGCCGCGAGCGCAGAAAGTACAAAGGCTTCTTGCGTGCATCGCCGTGGCCGCCCCAACCCCGTGCCCCGCGGCCGGACAGCCGCGGCGCCCGACCCGCCGCCTCCGCATTCGGCGTACTATCCGGCTGGGCCGTGATCAAGGTTGAAAACGGCCGCATCCGCGCCGCCCCAGCGCAAATTCCGCGCAAACCAGGAGGCTGCCGCATGAACCTGAACGACATATTCGCCATCGCGATGGCCTTGCTGCTGACCTATTCGGGCATGGCCTGCCTGGGCTTGGCGATGCCGCGCCACTACGACCAGGTCTGGGCGCGCGACGCCGCCGCCGGCCACACCCGCGTGCTGCGCGGGGCCGGCGTGCTGCTGCTGGCGCTGGCGCTGCTGCCCTGCGTCGGGCTGTGGGGCAACACCATCGGCGTGCTGGCCTGGCTGGGCTGGTTGTCGGCCGGCGCCCTGTTGTCGGTCGGCATGTTGTCCTGGGGGCCTCGTCCCGCGGCCCGCACCGCGGCGCTGGCGGTGGCGATCGCGCTGGCGGGCGTCGGCATCGGCTTCTGATAGCGGCGTTTCATCGGGCAAAGCCTGCCGACGGGGCCGGATTGCGCGGTTTCGCACCCGCCGCCCGGCGTTTGACGCGCATCAAGCCAGACCGATATCCGCGGCTGACAGCCCCCCTTCAGCACCATATGTGGTGGTAGAGTCTTTGCACTCCACTACATATGGTGCCAGTCATGCAAATCCAACACATCCTCAAACGCGACGGCCGCGTCGTTGCATTCGATCGCGACAAGATCGCCCAAGCCATGGCGGCGGCAGGCCAAAGCACCGGGGAGTTGGACCTGGCCGGCGCGCAGGCGCTGACCGGCGCGGTCATCGCGGCGCTGACGGACAACCTGTGTCCCGGCGTCGAAACCATCCAGAACCGGGTGGAGGATGCGCTGGTCCAGGCCGGCCACTGGCGCACCGCGCGCGCCTACATCGTCCACCGCGAGCAGCACGCCCGCCTGCGTTCGCTGCGCCACACGCTGGTGGACGTGGAAAGCGCCATGGAAGAGTATCTTGAACAGCGCGACTGGCGCGTCAACGCCAACGCGAACCAGGGCTACAGCCTGGGCGGCCTGATCCTGAACGTGGCGGGCAAGGTCACCGCCAACTACTGGCTGTCCAACGTCTTCACGCCCGAGGCCGGACGCGCCCACCGCGAGGGCGACATCCACATCCATGACCTGGACATGCTCAGCGGCTATTGCGCCGGCTGGTCGTTGCGCCAACTGCTGACCGAGGGCTTCAACGGCATCCCCGGCAAGGTGGAATCCACGCCCCCGAAGCATATGTCGGCCGCCATCGGCCAGATCGTGAACTTCCTGGGCACGCTGCAGAACGAATGGGCGGGCGCGCAGGCGTTCAGTTCCTTCGACACCTACATGGCGCCCTTCATCCGCCGCGACGCGATGACCTACGCCGACGTCAAGCAGTCGATCCAGGAACTGATCTTCAACTTGAACGTGCCCAGCCGCTGGGGCACACAGACGCCGTTCACCAATCTGACCTTCGACTGGACCTGCCCGCCCGACCTGAAGGAACAGATCCCCTACGTGGGCGGCGAGGAAATGCCCTTCTCCTACGGCGACCTGCAGGCCGAGATGGACATGATCAACCGCGCCTACATTGAAGTCATGATGGCGGGCGACGCGAAGGGCCGCGTGTTCACGTTCCCCATCCCCACCTACAACATCACGCCCGACTTCGACTGGGACCATCCCAACACCGAACGCCTGTTCGAGATGACGGCGCGCTACGGCCTGCCCTACTTCCAGAACTTCCTGAATTCGGACCTGGAGCCGCACATGGTGCGCTCCATGTGCTGCCGCCTGCAGCTCGACCTGCGCGAATTGCTCAAGCGCGGCAACGGCCTGTTCGGGTCGGCCGAGCAGACGGGCTCCGTGGGCGTGGTCACCGTGAACTGCGCGCGCCTGGGGCACACCTGCCGCGGCGACGAGGCGCAACTGATGGACCGCCTGGACCATCTGCTGGGCCTGGGCCGCGACGTGCTGGAGACCAAGCGCAAGGTGGTGCAGCGCTACATCGACCAAGGGCTTTACCCCTACACCCGCCGCTACCTGGGCACCCTGCGCAATCACTTCAGCACCCTGGGGGTGAACGGCATCAACGAGATGATCCGCAACTTCACCGACGACGCCGAAGACGTCACCACCCCGGAGGGCCACGCGCTGGCCGTGCGGCTGCTGGACCGCGTGCGTGAACGCATGACCGAGTTCCAGGAAGAAACCGGCCATCTGTACAACCTGGAGGCCACGCCGGCCGAGGGCACCACCTACCGCTTCGCGCGGGAAGACCGGAAGCGCTACCCCGGCATCCTGCAGGCGGGCACCGACGCGCAGCCCTACTACACCAATTCCAGCCAGCTGCCGGTGGGCTATACCGACGATCCGTTCCATGCCCTGGAACTGCAGGAGACGCTGCAAGGCAAGTACACCGGCGGCACCGTGCTGCATCTGTACATGAACGAAGCGGTGTCTTCCGCCGACGCGTGCAAGCAACTGGTGCGCCGGGCGCTGTCCAACTTCCGGCTGCCGTACATCACCGTGACGCCCACGTTCTCGATCTGCCCGAATCACGGCTATCTGGCCGGCCACCACGAGTTCTGCCCCAAGTGCGACGCCGAACTCCTGGCCAAGCAATCGGCGTGCTGCGATCCGGCCTAGGCCACCCCCGGTTACGGGCCGCGCGCGCAAGGTTACGGCCGTGCGGGCAGGCCCTGATCCCGCCGGGCATCCGTCCGGCACCACTTCCAAGGAAATCCTATGCAAACCTTGACCGCCCCCGCCGCCATATCCATGCCCGCCGCCGGGCTGGACGACAGCCAGCGCGTGCGCTGCGAAGTCTGGACCCGCGTGATGGGCTACCACCGTCCAGTGTCTTCCTTCAACACCGGCAAGCAAGGCGAATTCAATGAACGCCAATTCTTCGTCGAACGCCGCGCCTGAGGGCGTCCCGCGAACCGCCGAAGCCGGGCAGGCGGCCAGCCATCCCTTGCGCAGGCTGGCCGCCCGGCCGGCCTACGCGGCGCCGCCCCAGCCCGTCATCCAGCCCCTGCCGCGGCATGCGCCCGCGGTGGGCGGACTGGTGCCCTTTTCCACCGTGGACTGGCCGGGCCAGCTTGCCGCCGTGGTCTTCATTTCCGGCTGCCCGTGGCGCTGCCACTATTGCCACAACACCGAACTGCAGACGCGCGCCGCCCGCTACGACTGGCGCGAGGTCCGCGAATTCCTGGAAACCCGCAAGGGCCTGCTGGATGCCGTGGTGTTTTCCGGTGGAGAACCCCTGAGCGAACCGCGCCTGCCGGCGATGATCCGCGACGTCAAGCGCATGGGCTACCGGGTGGGGCTGCACACCGCCGGCATCTATCCGCTGCGCCTGGCCGACGTGCTGCGTCATCTGGATTGGGTGGGCATGGACATCAAGGCCGACGCCAAGGGCTATGACGACATCACCGGCCGGCGCGACTCGCAACGCCCCGCCCTGGCCTGCCTGACGCAGTTGCTGTCGACCGGTCCGGATTTCGAATGCCGCATCACCTGGCACCCCGACTGGCTGGACGAAGCGCGGCTCCTGGCACTGGCCGTGGAACTCGCACGCCGCGGCGTGCGGCGGTTTGCCGTGCAGACGGCGCGCAGCGGCCCCGCCGCGCCCGTCGCCCGGGCCTTGAGCACCCAGGCGCAAGCGACGCTGCGCTACACCTTCGAGGAATTCACCTATCGCTGAGGCAGCCGCGCCTTGAGGGTGGCGTAAAAGCGCGGCGATCCCACCGCGCCCACATTGCAGCGGGACCACGGCGACACCGCCGTGGGATCCACGCTGAACACGCGGCCGGGCGCCATGATGACCTTCTCCGGCATCAGATCCGCCGCCAGCGTCAACGAGTCCGCCACGCCCGGAAAGGCCGACCACAGGTACAGCGAACTGGTCGGCCGGGCAAACACCTCCGCACCCAGGGAATCCAGCACCTGCAAGGCCTGCCCCGTGGCCGCTTCCAGCCGTTGGCGCAGCCTGACCAGGTGGCGTTCGTAGTGCCCTTCGCGCAGCATCACGTCCACCATGCGCTCGCAGTATTCGGAGCTGCTGACGTGGACCAGCGCCTTCAGATCGGCCAGGTCGCTGGCCAGCGCCGCATTGCAGGCGATGAAGCCCACGCGCAAGGCCGCGGAGAACGATTTGGAGAAGCTGCCGATGTAGATTGTGCGCTCCAACTGGTCCAGCGCCGACAGGCGCACGGCGGACGTGGGCTTGAAGTCGGCCAGCGGATCGTTCTCGACCACCATCAGGTTATAGCGTTCGGAGAGCTGCAGGATCTTGTAGGCCTTGGCGGGCGTTGTATCCGAACCCGTGGGGTTGTGCGCCAGCGACTGCGTGAAGAACAGGCGCGGCTTCTCGCGCTGCAGCAAGGCTTCCAGCGCGGCCAGGTCGGGGCCGTCCGGCAGGCGCGGCACGCCCAGCATCCGCACGCCGGCCAGCTTCAGCTTGCCGAACAGCGGGTAGTAGCCCGGGTTGTCGACCAGCACGGTAGACCCCGGCGGCAGGAAGTAACGGATCACCAGATCCATGGCCTCGTTCGCGCCCTGCGTCAGCACCAGCTGAGGCGGCGCCACGCTGATCCCCACGTCGCCCAGCTTGCGCACCAGGCTTTCGCGCAGCGGCGCGTAGCCAAAGCGGCTGCCGTAGCGGAACAAGGCGCCCAGGCCCGTGCGCACCACCTTCTGGTGGTAGCGGTCCATGCGCATATCGGCCAGCCACTCCACCGGCGGAAAGCCGTCTCCCACCGCCACCGCGTCAGGCTGGGTCTTCAACTGTTCGCGCATCAGCCACACGATGTCCATGGCGCGGCTGAGCTGCCCGGGTTCTTCGTCGGCGGGTGCGCGCGCGCGGTCCACGTCCAGCACGAAAAAGCCCGAGCCGCGGCGCGGTTCCACCAGCCCGCGGGCCACCAGCATTTCAAACGCGACGACCACCGTGTTCTTCGCGTAGCGATGAAGCTGCGCCAGTTCGCGCAAGGACGGCAGCTTGTCGCCCGGACGGTAGACGCCGTCGGCGATCTGCTGGCCGATCAGTCTGGCCAGGCTTTCGGCGATGGGCGCCGCGCGCTGTGGCCTGCCGGGCATGTTCACTTCATCCACGCTTGGATTCCCGCTGGGTTGTCGCCAAAATTGGTGCAGTGCGATGGTACTGTTTGCCCAAACTGTACCTCTGAATAGCGGTACAGTTTACCTAGAATCTGGCCACTCAATGCTTCTACGGAGACAAGCCATCGTGGCCGATTCACGCCTGCCCAATTTCCGGGCCCTTACCCCCGCCCAACGCCTGGCCGCCATCGCGGACGCCGCCTCGCTCACGCCCGAAGAGCGGCAACTGCTGGCCGCCCCCGGCGCGCTCGGCCTGGACCGCGCCGACGGCATGATCGAAAACGTCATCGGCGCGTTCGAGCTGCCGCTGGGCGTGGCGGGCAACTTCCAGGTCAATGGCCGCGACGTGCTGGTGCCGATGGCGGTGGAAGAGCCGTCGGTGGTCGCCGCGGCGTCCTACATGGCCAAGCTGGCGCGCGAATGCGGCGGCTTCGAAACGTCCAGCACCCGTCCGCTGATGCGCGCCCAGGTGCAGGTGCTGGGGCTGACCGACCCGCATGGCGCCCGCCTGGCGCTGCTGCGCGAACGCGAGCGCATCCTGACGCTGGCGAACAGCCGCGACAAGGTGCTGATCGACCTGGGCGGCGGCTGCCAGGACATCGAAGTCCACGTCTTCCCCGACACGCCGCGCGGCCCGATGATCGTGATGCACCTGATCGTCGACGTGCGCGACGCCATGGGCGCCAACACGGTCAACACCATGGCCGAGGCCGTGGCGCCGCTGGTCGAGGAGATCGCCGGCGGCTCGGTGCGCCTGCGCATCCTGTCCAACCTGGCCGACCTGCGCCTGGCGCGCGCCCGCGTGCGCCTGACGCCGCAGGTGCTGGACACGAAGGAACGCAGCGGCGCCGAGATCATCGAAGGCGTGCTGGACGCCTATACTTTTGCCGCCATCGACCCCTACCGCGCCGCCACGCACAACAAGGGCATCATGAACGGCATCGACCCGGTCATCGTCGCCACCGGCAACGACTGGCGCGCCGTCGAAGCGGGCGCGCATGCCTATGCCAGCCGCTCGGGCCGCTACACCTCGCTGACGCAATGGGAGAAAGACACCTCGGGCGCGCTGGTCGGCACGATTGAAATGCCCATGCCCGTGGGCCTGGTGGGCGGCGCCACCAAGACGCATCCGCTGGCCCGGCTGGCGCTGAAGATCATGGACGTGCGTTCGGCGCAGGAACTGGGCGAAGTCGCCGTGGCCGTGGGCCTGGCGCAGAATCTGGGCGCGCTGCGCGCGCTGGCCACCGAAGGCATCCAGCGCGGCCACATGGCGCTGCATGCCCGCAACATTGCGCTGGTGGCCGGCGCGACGGGCGCGGAGATCGACACGATCGCCAAGCGCATGGCCGCGGAGAAGGACGTCCGCACCGACCGCGCGCTGGCCTTGCTGGAGGAACTGCGCGCGTCCCGATAACCCCGGCTGGACCAGAACAGAGGCGGCGTCCGGAACCCCCGGGCGCCGCCCGATCACACAGGAGAGAGACATGAAACAAAGCCCCCCGGCGCCGTCCACGCGCCTGGCCGAAGTATGGAGCGACACGGTGGATCTCAGGCAGCTTGCCTGGGCCATCGGTATCGGCATCACGATCAGCGTGGCGGGTTTCTATACCGCCAGCCGCTGGTTGCGCGGCGTGGTGGCGTCGCCCGAACTGGCCCACGCCTACGCCATGCTGGCCGGACTGGCCGGCTGCGTGCTGGCCGGCGTCATTTGCGCCCGGCTGTTCCCGCCCAAGCGCGAAGTCATCGAACACAGCTCCACGCATGACCCCGCATGGCGCGCCGAAGTGCTGGCCGAACTGGCCGAACAGCCCGGCGGCCTGGGCACGCTTGCGGACCTGCCGGAAGCGGTGGTGCGCGAACTGAAGGAACTGGACCTGTACGACCTGTTCGCCGAGCCCGCGGCCAAGGCGGCCGCGGCCGCCGCCCCCGCCGACGCGCGGCGCGGTCCCGGCAAGGAGGCATTGGCATGAGCGATCCTCTTCTGCTTGAACAAATCATGGTGGCCGCCGCGATGGGGCTGCTGGGCGCGGTGGTGTTCGCGGCCATCGGCCTGGTGTCGGGCACCGACGAGACCACCACGCTGGCCCCGCTGACCCTGCTGGTCGTGCTGCTGGGCGTGCCGCCCGCCGGCGTGTTCACCTTCTTCCTGGCGGGCGCGGTGGCCAAGCACATGACGCACGCCGTGCCCACGGCGCTGCTGGGCATACCGGGCGACACGCTGGCCACGCCGCTGCTGCAGGACGCGAACATGCTGCGCAAGCTGGGCGTGCCGCACATCGCGCTGCGCAAGATGGTGTCCGGCGCCATCGTCGCGGCCTTCGTGGCGGTGCCGCTGGCCGTGCTGTTCGCCGTGCTGCTGGCGCCGTTCGGCGCCGCCATCACCAAGTCCGCGCCGTGGATCTTCCTGGCCGCCGCCGTGCTGATCGCCTACTTCTCGGCCGGACGCTGGGCCGCCGTGGCGCTGCTGGTGCCGTTCGTCATGGTCATCATCGCGCTGCAAAGCCTGACCGCGAAATACGGCGTCAAGCTCAGCATCAGCTACTTCCTGGGCATCGCCATCGGACCGCTGATCGCCGACCTGTTCACCGTGATCTCGCCGCAGGGCCGCAGCAAAATGATGCGCGACAAGGTGCGCACGTTCTCGCTGGCGCCCGACGTCAAGGGCTGGTCGGGCTACTTTCCGAACCCGCTCAAGGTCATGGACCGCGTGCAGACGCGCTGGACGCTGGCCACGGCGGCGATCTCCAGCGCCACCTTCGTGTTCAGCCCGGTCGCCATGACCGTGGTGCTGGGCGAACTGGTGGGTTCGCGCGTCAAGCACGCCTACCATCGCCTGACCACGGTGCTGAGCGCGCGCAACGGCGTCACCGAAGCGACCTACATCGCCGAGGCCCTGATCCCGCTGATCGCGTTCGGGCTGCCCCTGAGCCCGGTGGCCGCCGGCCCGGCCGCGCCGCTGTTCAACGCCCCGCCGCGCTTCACGGTGGACGCCGCCACCGGCCAGACGCACAACCTGCACAACCTGCTGAACCACTGGGAATTCCTGGGCTACGGCATGCTGGCGGTGCTGCTGGCCGCGGTGGTGTCCTACCCCTTCGCCATGAACTTCGCGCGCCGCGCCGCGCTGTTCGTGTCGCGCAAGGTCAGCCACGAAGCCATCATCGCCACGTTCGTGGGCCTGATCATCGTGATCAGCATCTGGGAAGGCCAATTCCTGGGCCTGCTCGTCATCCTGACCATGGGCCTGTTCGGCGGCCTGCTGTCGCGCCTGTTCGGCTTCAACACCGGCGTGCAGTTCATGGGCTACTACACCGCCGTGCTGTCCGTGCCGGCGATCATCAAGCTGCTGGGTTAACCGGCGCCTGATGGGCGGGGCTGCGCGCCCCGCCCCCCCTCTCTGTCCCTCGCGCAAAATCTAGGACCGTATCGGTCTGCAAACGGGGCCACGACCCGGATTTGGGGCCGACCTTGATTCTGCGCAAAGCGGCAACCCCACCCTTGTTCTAGCCTCTGCTCTCTTGACCAGAGGAAAGACTCATATCATGACGTGGTTCAAATCACTCACCCTCGCCGGACGCGAGTTGCTGCCCATTGTCCAGGGCGGCATGGGCGTCGGCGTATCCGCCCATCGCCTGGCCGGCGCGGTTGCCAGCCAGAACGCAATGGGCACCATTGCCAGCGTCGATTTGCGCCATCACCACGCCGATCTCGTGGAAAAGACCGAAAAATGCAATGACCGCGACGCGATCGACACCGCCAACCGCGAAGCGCTGCACCGCGAAGTGCGCGCCGCGCTGGACACCGCCCAGGGCCGCGGCCTGGTGGCCGTGAACGTCATGAAGGCCGTGCGCGACCATCCCGCCCTGGTGCGCCAGGCATGTGAAAGCGGCGCGGCCGCGATCGTCATGGGCGCGGGCCTGCCCCTGGACCTGCCGGAAATGACGGCGGACTTCCCCAAAGTGGCGCTGGTGCCCATTCTTTCCGAATCGCGCGGCGTGGCCGCCGTGCTGAAAAAATGGATGAAAAAAGGCCGTATGGCCGATGCCGTGGTCATTGAACATCCCGGTTACGCGGGCGGCCATCTGGGCGCGGCCCGGCTGGACGACCTGCACAACGAAAAATTCGATTTCAAGCGCGTCCTGGCCGATTGCCATTCGCTCTTTACCGAACTGGGACTGGGCCGCGACGCCCCGCGGCTGATCGTGGCCGGCGGCGTCGGCAGCCATGAACAGGTGCGCCACTGGCTCTCCAACGGCGCCGACGGCGTGCAGGTGGGCACCGCCTTCGCCGTCACCCACGAAGGCGACGCGCACGAAAACTTCAAGCGCGTGCTGATCGACGCCGACCCGGCCGAGCTGGCCGAATTCACCAGCGTGGCGGGCCTGCCCGCGCGCGCCGTGGCCACGCCGTGGCTGA